>Ga0153956_1000024_pt1 | contig 254470 bp, 194 predicted proteins | sample TSFL040MetaG_FD_104704 | JGI IMG/M metagenome (GOLD analysis project Ga0153956, IMG submission 104704) | Attine ant fungus gardens microbial communities from Florida, USA - TSFL040 MetaG | ecosystem: Host-associated > Fungi > Mycelium > Unclassified | place: USA: Florida, Wekiwa Springs... | reverse complement strand
TGCCGTTTGCCGCTCCTCCGCTGGGGCCGCTGCGCTGGAAGGCCGCGCAGCCGATAAAACGCAGCGCAACTCCCCTGGCCACGGACAAGCTGGGGCCTGCGTGCATGCAGAAGCTGTCGCGCAGTCATCTGCCGTGGACCGAGGCGTTCATGGTGCAAAACGAGGCCAGCGAAGATTGCCTGACGCTGAATGTGTGGACCGTGAACACGCACGGACACAGGCCGGTGCTGGTGTTTGTGCATGGAGGCGCGTTTCAGGAGGGCTCGGGCGGCGTGGCCAGTTACGATGGTGCATCGCTGGCGCGGCAGGGGCTGGTGGTGGTGACGGTGAACTACCGGCTGGGTATCTTCGGATATTTTGCCAGCTCAGCCTTGCGTAGCGAAAGCGGACACGACAGCGCGGGCAACTACGGTCTGGGCGACCAGGTTGCGGCACTGCAATGGGTGAAGCGCAATATCGCTGCCTTTGGTGGCGATCCGGAACGCGTGACGCTGGCAGGACAGAGCGCAGGCGCGGAGAGTGTCGCTGAACTGCTGGCGTCGGAGCAGGCGAAGGGGTTGTTTCAACGCGCCATCATCAACAGCGATCCGCTGCTATGGCCTGCGGGTAAGGTAGCTTCGCTGGACGAAGCGGCGAAACAGGGCGATGCATTTACAGAAAAGTACGGCGGTACGCTGGCGGCGTTGCGCGCGGTTCCGGCAGAGACGCTGTTGGCCGCCACCGATCCTGCTCCGCGACGGCCGGTGATGGACGGATACTGGCTGACACAGCAGCCCGGCGAGGACCTGATGCATCCGGCGGGCAGCGATGTGCCGCTGCTGCTGGGCTGGGTGAAGGACGAAGGCTTTGGCGCGAAAGTCCGCTCGGCAACGGAGTACAGCGGCCAGGCGTTGAAGGCATACGGCTCCGACGCGGAACGCTTCCTAAAGCTGTATCCGGGCGATACGGATGCACAGGCGGTGGAGAACGCAGCACAGGCCGGGCGTGATCGGCTGATTGCGATATCTGCGCTCTATGCCGATGCGTACCAGCGGAGACGACAGGCTTCCGTTTATCTGTACCTGTTTGCACGGGTGCCACCGTGGAAGACTCATCCGGAATTTGGCGCACACCATACGTCGGAGCTACCGTACTTCTTTGAAAATCTCGACATGGTGAAGGACCGCGACTACACCGATGTGGATACCGCTGTGAGCAAAACCGCGGCTGGCGAGTGGGTTGCATTTGCCACGAACGGCAAACCAACGGCGGACTGGGTTCCGGCGGTGCATGCCGGCGGGCCGTTTTACGTGATCGACCAGAAACCGAAGATGCAATCGGAGATGGATGCAGCAAAAGCAGCTTTCTGGAAGGGCCTGCTGATGAAGAAGCTGAATCCATAACAGTGCAGAAAGCATGGGTGCGGAATACACGCCCGAAGCAAACAGACGTTTCGTGGATGCTCGGCGTCTTACACCATAGACAGAGGAGCTACGGGCAGATGGCAGAGAAAGATGACCTGGTAACGGTGGCGAGCTATTCAGAGGTGGGTGAGGCTGCGTTGGCGCAGAGTGTGCTGGATGGAGCCGGTATTGAGTCGTTTTTGAGCGGCGAGGAGGCCAACGTTCTACTGCCGGTGGGCGCTCGGCTTCAGGTGAAAGCCGCGGATGTGGAGACGGCTCGCGAGCTGCTGAACACGGTGCCGACTGCGGTAGAGGACGGTATAGCAATCGGCGAGTCGGCTGAGGGTGCGGCACTGGCCGACAACGGCAACGAATTCTAAGATTCTCACTTAAAAGCTCAGGAGACCTCTGCGAAAGAGCGGGACACATTCCGTAGAATGAAGCGATGAGCAACGAAGCACGTGCGAAGGCTGTGGTCTGCCTGAGCGGCGGAATGGATTCGACGGTGTGTGCGGCGTTGGCTGCACGTGATTACGATGCCTATGCCGTGCATTTTTCCTACGGTCAGCGGACTGAGGCACGCGAGCTTCAAAGTGCTCGCAGTGTGGCCGAACTGCTTGGATTCAAAGACTTTCTTGCACTGAAGATGGACCTCTTCCGCCAGATTGGAGGATCGGCGCTGACCGATGCTTCGATTGCCGTGCCGGATGCTCCAGTCGAGGAGAGCCGGATTGGTGATGCCATTCCGGTGACCTATGTGCCCTTTCGCAATGCGCATTTCCTGTCGGCGGCGGTGAGCTGGGCCGAGGTAATTGGGGCACGGACGATATTTATCGGCGCTGTGGAACAGGACAGTTCCGGCTATCCGGATTGCCGTCCGGCGTATTATGACGCGTTTAACCAGTTGATTCGACAGGGCACAGCAGAGGGTAATATCCGGGTGGAAACACCCCTTATTCACCTGAAAAAACACCAGATTGTTCGTCTGGGTGTTGAATTAGGTGCGCCATTACATGTAAGTTGGTCGTGCTACTCGGGCGAAGAGGTCGCCTGCGGAACGTGCGAAAGCTGCGTGTTGCGGCTGCGTGCTTTTCGGGAGGCGGGCAGTATCGATCCGATTCCCTACGCCCGGCTGGCATAGCCGGGGGAATTGCAACCCGAGGGCCGAAATAAGCGCTTGGATTTTTTTAAGACGACTGGCAGTTTCGTCAGTCCACAAGGTAAGGAGCAGAAGGACCATGAAGTCTCGCATTCTAACCGTAGCCGCCGTGGCGGCATTGCTTTCGCCGGCAGGCATGGCTTTCGCGCAGGATCAGGCACAGCCTGGCAGCATCCACGGCCACGTACAGAACGCCGCCGGACAGACACAGAACACCGGCGACATCAAGCTGACCACCGACCGTTCCTCAACCGACGATAAGACTCGCAAATACGACTACAGCTTCCCCGTGGATGCGGAGGGTAACTACAAGGGTAGCGGCATTAAGCCGGGCAAGTATGTTGTGTTCTACATTGTGAACGGCAAAAGCGTGGACTACTTCAACGACGTTGAGATCAAGCCCGGTGCGGACACCCTGCAGGACGACGACATGTCGCGCGAAGAGTTCCTGAAGTCGATGACGCCGGAACAGCGCAAACAGCTGGAAGACTACAAGAAGCAGAACGCTGCCGCCGTGGCTGCGAACAAGGCCGTGGCCAACCTGAATGCTCTGCTGTCGGGCGCTCGTGACGACGAGAAGGCCGGCAAGTACGATGACGCCATCGCCAAGATGCAGCAGGCAACCACGCAGAAGCCGGACGAAGCCCTGCTGTGGCTGGAACTGGGCAACGCACAGCTTGGCGCCAAGAAGTTTGACGATGCGGCGACCAGTTTACAAAAGGCAGCCGACCTGAATGCAGCTTCGAAGAAGCCGAATCCGAGCATTGCGGGCAGCGCCTACAATAACCTGGGCCAGGCCCTGATCGGCGCGAAGAAGCCGACGGACGCTCTCGCCGCGTACGACAAGGCAGCAGCAGCTGAGCCGACCAAGGCTGGCGTGTACTACTACAACGAAGCCGCCGTGCTGTACAACGCCGGCAACCACGAACAGGCTGCACAGGCTGCGGACAAGGCGATTACCGCCGATCCCACCAAGGCCGACGCCTACTACATCAAGGGCCAGAGTCTGATCGACAAGGCTGCGCTCGATCCGAAGACGCAGAAGATGACAGCTCCGGATGGTTGCCTTGAGTCTTACCTGAAGTATCTGGAACTGGCTCCGAATGGTTCGCACGCTGCCGATGTGCAGGGTATCGTTTCAGCCTTCGACGAGAAGCAGGTTTCCGCCTTTAAGGCCGCCAGGGGCAAGAAGAAGTAAACCACCTGCAAAGGATAGAGACGGCTCCGGGAAACCGGGGCCGTCTTGTGTTTTCGGCAGACATTCCCTCAGCGGCTGAAGCCGCCTCATTCTGCGCCACTTTGTGGCACGGCTGACGCCGTGCCCTTACGATTCTTACCTCATGGCTGCTTTGAATTTGAGGCAAGGAAAGAGGTTCGTGCTTCGCACGAATCCCCATCTTACGCATCATCCCTGATGCCGTGGATGGTGAAATTGAATTGCATGCCGTTTTCTTCGAAGGAAAACGGCGCACACTGTATCGGTTTCGATGGATACCTTCAGGAAGATGCTTGAGCTTCGCCAAGATGGGGTACCCGGAGAATACGATGAAAAGTTCATCCATCCCCGGCGCACCTGCGATAATCTAACCATTCAATATGCGCCTCTTACGGGCTACATTCGCCGCCTTTGCCGGAGCCTTCGTTGCATTGGCACTTTACCTTGCGTGGTTCTTCCAGATCACGCACCACGACACGCCGTGGGACGGTGCGCCGTTGGGCTTTGTGGTTCTGACCGGCTTGGTGGCCGCGATCTTCGGGTTCGCCGCTGGATGGATTGCGTCGCGGCTTTCCGAAGAGACACGACGCGGATCGGCTGAAGGTGCTGCCGGATTTATCGCGCTGGCAGCCCTGTTTGCCGAGACGCACACACCGGGTCAACACCACTATGCGCAGATGGTGGCGCTGCTGGTGATGGCACCGGTGACATACTTCTACGGCCGCGTGATTGAAAAACGATCTGTTGTCCGCGAGTAGCTTCGGGCAAATGCTTTAAGCTGGCGTGCAGGAGTTTTCGCGCATGAGTTCGACAAATTCTATGGATCGACGCGGGTTTCTGCACACCTCTGCAATGCTGGTTGCCGGAGTCGCCGCAGCCTCTTCTTCAAAGATGCTGGGCCAGTACACCAAGCGCGACCTGGCCGAACGACCTGCGGTTGCGGACAGGCTGTTTCAATCGCCCGCGGTGGAAGAGGCGATTGTGCGCGTGGGTGGCGAGATTGCCGATCCGCAGTTGCGCACAATCTTTGCCAACTGCCTGCCCAACACACTGGACACGACCGTATTTGCGGGAACACGCGACGGTAAGCCGGATACCTTTGTGATTACGGGCGATATTGACGCGCTGTGGCTGCGTGATTCATCAGCGCAGATGCATCCTTACCTGCCATTTGCGAAGCAGGATGCGAAGCTGGCGCAGTTGATTGAAGGGTTGGTGCATCGGCATGCGATGTGCATCCTGCTCGATCCGTATGCGAATGCGTTTCGACGCAAGCCGACCGATCCTCCGCTGAGCTGGGCGGTGGGCGATGCCACCGACCACAAGCCGGGCGTGGGCGAACGCAAGTGGGAGGTGGATTCGCTGTGCTATCCCATCCGGCTGGCGCATGGTTATTGGAAAGCGACGGGTTCCACTGCGGCCTTTGATGCGGAGTGGGTTCAGGCGATGCAGCTTGCGGTGAAGACTCTGCGCGAGCAGCAGAGGCTGCGCGGGCGCGGGCCGTACCACTTTCAGCGCAAGGCCGAGAACCCTACGGATTCCGTGATCCTGAGCGGTTATGGTGCGCCGACGAAACCGAACGGCATGCTGCATTCGATCTTTCGCCCATCGGACGATGCATGTACCTATCCATTGTTTGTGCCGACGAACCTGTTTGCCGTGGCTGCGTTGAAGATGCTGGCGGAGATGGCAAATGCAATCCATCAGGCGCAGCTTGCCAGCGATGCTTCGTCGCTTGCGGATGAAGTTGCTGCGGCAACGAAGGCGCACGGCACGGTACAGCATCCGCGCTTTGGTGCGATCTATGCATACGAGGTGGATGGCATAAGCAACGTGAACCTGATGGACGATGCGAATGCTCCGGGGCTGTTGAGCATTGCGTATCTCACGGGTTTGCCTTTGAACGATGCGCTGTATCGCGCGACGCGTGCATTTGCGTTGAGCGATGCAAACCCGTACTTCTTCAAGGGAAGCGCTGCCGAGGGCATCGGCGGGCCGCACGTAGGTATGGATTTCATCTGGCCGATGAGCATCATCATGCGCGCGTTGACGAGCACGGATGACGCGGAGATTCTTACCTGCATCAAGGCTCTGCGCAACACCACCGGCGGCACCAACTTTATGCATGAGGCCTTTCACAAGGACAATCCTGTAAAGTTCACACGGCCCTGGTTTGCATGGGTCAATACGTTGTTTGGTGAACTGATTCTGAAGGTGCATACGGAGAGGCCCGCGATTTTACAGCAGTCAATGGCATAGCAGGTTGTGGCTTTGCCCTCTGTAAATACGCAATGCCGGTGCATGGGCATGTGCGTTTTACTGCAAGATGGAAGTGCTCTTTGAGAGATTCAAAACAGGGTGAAGAGATGCGACTACACTTGCATTCAAGTAGATGCTGCGAGTATGAGCCAGAAAGAACGAAATGACATTACCGGCTTGCATGCGCGTGCTCCGCGCGGCGTTCTGTTCACCGTGATCGCGGTGCGTGGGCCGTTGTGCAGGCAGGCTGGCGCAAGATTCTATGTCAGCGATGAGGGCCTGACTGCGGGTGCTGCAGCACAAGCGTGTATAGAAGCTCTGCTGCTGCAACGTGCTCGTGAGTTCGTGCGTGATGGCGCGGTGCTGCGTGGGTTTTCTGTGTCGCTAGAAGAGGCAACAGAGACGCACTACGGCAACGGCGATGTGGATGTACTGGCAGAAGCAGCGGAGATAGAAGAGACGCTGGCATTGATGGGTGCGTTGCGTGCCGTTGGGCAGAGAGAACATCGCACGGTGGTAACCGTGCTGCCTGCGCAATCGATGCCGCTGTTGCGATTTGTGATGGATGCGCATGACGATGTGCTGTTTGCCAGCGAGGCTCTGGAGACAGAAGACATTGTTCCTCTGCGGCGGATTGCTCTGAGCGCAGACCACGCCACGCTGCACGACACCAGGCAGGGACGCATGTTTGTAGAACGGATGACAGCGGAAGACACCCTGGAAGAAGAATGCATGACTGCGAAAAACGAAAAATCTGTGTGCGGGAATGCATCCCGGGATGAGAAAGAAACGTATTCGATATATCCCCCGGAGATTTCGCAGAACATCTCCTCGGAGGCAGGATGAGTGAAAGGATGGCGGCCCTGATACTGGCCGCAGGCAGCTCCTCAAGACTGGGCGAACCGAAACAGTTGATCCGTTTTTGCGACGAACGACTGATGGATCGTGCCATACGCATTGCCCATGAGGCAGGCGCTTCACCCATTTTTGTGGTGTTGGGTGCGGACCTGGAACAGATGCTGGAGACATTGAAAGATAATCCTCACCAGCCTCGCATTCTGATTAACCGGGCCTGGGAGCTGGGCATGTCGAGCTCGATTGCATTGGGCGCCGCGGCGGCCGAACGCGCAGGCGCGGAGAACCTGCTGGTGATGACCTGCGACCAGGTGGCGGTGACGCCGGAGCATCTGCACCAGCTGGCGCATGCCTCGCGCCACGAACACGTTGTGGCCTCGCACTACCATGAACGTCGCGGTCTCCCGGCACTGTTCCCGGAGTTCACCTACCATGTGTTGCAGGAGCTGGATGGCGACAATGCCGCACGTGAACTGCTACAGAACGACGCAGTGTTGACCGTGCCTTTGCGCAACGGCGAGTTCGATGTGGACACACCGGAATCGTTGGAGAAGCTGCGCCGGATGGAAGCCGCGGAATGCGTGAAAAGAGCAGGCGTTTAAAACATTTCGCTGAAGCCGTAGTTTGTTGAATCTCTTGATCGTTTTTTCTTCGAGGGAAATGCAACGCTTAAGGCATGCCTTCGCTGTACACCTTCATGCAAAATGCAATAACTTCTAGACGAACCATCATCTTTTGCAACGCCGGAGAGGAGAGGCACAGACGATGCTGCGGATGGTGTGTATGCTTTCGGCGCTGTGTGCCGCGGCTTCGCTGCTGCTGGTGGTTGTGCGCGCAGGCCGTTGGAAGAACAAGAGCAGGCTTTCGGTGATGGACTCTGCTGTTCAGTTTGCACACATGGCTACTCTGTGGCGCTTCACGCACAGGCAGGAATTTTCTGAGTCTCACACTTCAGACACGCAGAGTGGTTCCGGTATTGTGCATCGAGTGGCTGCTGCTCTCTGGCTGGTAGTGGGGCAGATTCTGCCGGTGGTATTGTTGTGGCTGGCCTGGCAGAAGACGTTTGTGGTGATTCCATTTGCCACGCCCGCTTATCGCGTGGGCATGGTGCCGGTGTGGTGGGCACTGGCAGCGATGGTCTTGGCGTACTTTGCTCGGTTCGTGCAGACGCTGCTATGCAAGGGGAGTTGGCTTTCGTTGTTGCTGCATCCGATGGTGATGCTGGGAGCGGTTCTATAGGAAATTGTGCGGTAGTGGGTTCGTGCTTCGCACGAATACCCACCTTAGCTTCGCGAAGGTGGGGCACCCGGTGTTGTGCGGGGACTGATTCATATGGGGCACCGAATGTATGCGGCGACTCATCGGCTGCGGGGAGTTGGCTGCCGATACAATGGTGCAAGTGCCGATGATGCGTTTTTCCTCGCGAATCCGACCGGCCGTGGCAATGGCGGCCTCGGTATGCACGGTATTTCTTCTGGGATGCCCGCAACAGCAGTCAACGACGGTGGCAAAGACGCCTGCCAACGCGACCGCCCCTGCGCTGCAGCAGCCTGCCGGTGGCAGTAATCCGCAACCGGCAATGCAGAGCAGCAACCCGCGTGTGGCGCAGTTAATCCAGCAGGTGGACCGCTTCTATCGCAGCGGCGTGCGGAACTATCGCGGCGGACAACTGGAGGCTGCGCGCAACGACTTTGATTACGCCGTGGACATGATGCTGACCAGCGGTATCGATATCAAGTCAGACCCGGCACTGAACGACGAGTTTGAACACACGCTGGATGCCGTGAACGCGCTGGAGATGGACGCGCTGAAACAGGGCAACGGCTTCTCGCCCAAACAGGAAGAGACTCCGCTGGATGCGGCGAACGACCTGACCTTCTCCGACGCGACAGCGGAACAGACAGCGGAGTTGAAGAAGTCACTGAACACGGTGTCGGATCTGCCGCTGGTGATTACGCCGGAGGTTGCGGGCTACATTAACTCCTTTGCCAATTCGTCATCGTTCCACGCGCACATGCGCGCTTCTCTGGAACGGCTGGGCAAGTACAAGGACATGATGCAGGAGGCCCTGAAGCAGGAGGGCGTTCCGCAGGACATGATCTACCTCGCGGTGGCCGAATCGGGCTTCCAGCCGCAGGCTTTGAATCCGTCGAGCGGTGCGGGCGGCATGTGGCAGTTCATGCCCTTCAAAGGCGCTTACGGCCTGGAACGCAACGGCTACTTCGACGAGCGCTTCGACCCGGAGAAGAGCACGCATGCCTATGCGCGTTACATGAAGGGCTTGTACAACCAGTTGGGCGACTGGTACCTGGCAATGGCCGGGTATGACTGGGGTCCCGGCAACATTCAGCGCGCCGTGCAGCGCACCGGCTATGCAGATTACTGGGAGTTATATCGCCGCAACGCCATGCCTCGCGAGACGAAGAATTATGTGCCACAGATTCTGGCCGCAGTCATCATGGCGAAGAACCCCGAGAAGTATGCGCTGACCGATCTGCATCCAGCGGCACCGGTGGTATACGACACCGTGACGGTGGACTACGCGATGGATCTGCGACTGGCGGCGCAGGTGACAGGCACAACGGTACAAAACCTGATTGCACTAAATCCTGCGTTGCTGCGGCTGAGCACGGCCGACGGCATTCCGTTTGACCTGCACATTCCGCAGGGCACGAAGGACAAGTTCCAGGAAAGGATTGCCGCGATTCCGGTGGCGAAGCGTCCGTCATGGCAGTTCCACGAGGTGGCCACGGGCGAAACGCTGGACCAGGTGGCGCAGCAGTTTCACGTGGGCGGGGCGGACATTCTTGCAGCCAATGATCTTCCGGCAAACTCGGCGGTAGAAGAAGGCGACGAACTGGTGATTCCGATTGCGGCATCGGGTACAGGCACGACACATCCGCTGCAATACACCACGCGGCGTGGCGATACGCTGGTGAACGTGGCCGACCGCTTTAACGTGTCGACCGAGAACCTGCGCGAATGGAACCATCTGCGCTCGACCACGCTGCCGCTTGGCCGTCGCATCTATGTAGCCGAGCCGGTACGACTGGCTCCGGTGGCACGCGGGCGCAGGCATGCCACTACTGCCAAACGCAGCACTCGCAGCACAGCAAAGAGCGGTACGAAGAGTACAGCAAAGTCTTCGACCGCGAAGAAGAGTACAGGCAAAGCCTCTTCGACTTCGACTAAGAAGAAACGTTAGTTCGAAACAATACAAACGATGAAGGGCGCGAACGTTGCAGTTCGCGCCCTTGTTTTTTTGAAAACCAATGTTGTTTTCTCTACGTGCTTCTTACACCGACTTCATGGCGGCGATGGCTTGTTCCCTTGCCTTGATCAGCGTGGGCACGAGTTCGTGGCCGGGGGCCGGACTGAATTCCATGCCGATGTAGCGGTTGTACTTCAAGCGCGCCAGTTCACGATAGATATTGTCGTAGTTCATTTCGCCGGTGCCCGGTTCGTGGCGTCCAGGCACGTCGGCAATGTGGACCAGGCCCACGAGGTCGATGTTGGGTGTGAGTTTTTCCAGCAGGTTTCCGGTGCCGCGCTGCTCGTGGTAGAAGTCGTAGAGCACCTTGATGCGCGGGCTGCCTACCTGGCGAACGATGTCGAATGCTTCACCCACGCTGGGTACGGCGTCGAGTTTGTACTCAAGATGGTCGATGGGTTCGAGGACAATCTCGATGTTGTCCTTCTCCAGAAGATCGGCGGCGTACTTCAGCGTATCGACGATAGCCGCGCGCTTATCGGTTTCAGACTGCCCCGGCACCATGGTGTACGCGGTGTAGATGAACTGGTTGCAGCCCAGCCGCCTGGCTCCGGGGATGGCGTTCTTCAGATCGGTGGTAAGCGCGTCACGCTTGGACTTGTCCGCGAGCGCATTGCGACCGGGTACAGCGGAATCGACGGTGATGCCGTGTTTCTGCAACAGTGCAAGGTTCTTCGTCCACTCTTCCGGTGTCCACTTTTCGTATTCGTTGCCGAGTTCCACCGAGGTGTAACCTGCGTCGACCACCACCTGAATCTTCTGTTCGAAGCTCATGGTGCGGGGCAGAATCCACATCATGACGGAAAACTTGTGGCCACCGTTATCGACGATGGTACGGGGAGCAGCACCCCATGCGGAGGTGGAAGGCAGCATGGCTGCGGCGGCAGCACCGAGGGAAAGTTTGTGGAAGTCGCGGCGATTCATCGTGTCTCCGTATCTGGAAGTGTGGAATGGTTAAGTGTGCTCAGGAAGCTCGTACGGCAGTCAGAACCTCTTCGCGTGCAAAGCGCATGAGTAGTGTCTCCATGTGGATAAAAACTCCATCGTGACAAAGCTGCGGTAGCTTGCGGTACATGTTGGAGGAATACATTTCAACACCGCCGGATGGAAGCGTTTGCAGAGACGATAAATCATGGCGGCGCAAGATCAAAAGTACTCCCGTATTACGAAAGCAAGTATATAAAGATAGGCATGGTGAAATCCCTTTCTCACCACAGCTTGTTTTTATATCGGAGTTTCTAACGCGTGTCTGCCTGGATGAAAACAACGGCACAGTGGACGCTGGCTGCACTACCGCTGTGTGTATTGCTGGCCGCGGCGGCACAGTTTCCCAAGTCGGTAACTGAACCCGCAGCAGTGGATCGTGGGTCGAAGATCTGGGCGAAGGATTGCGCAAGCTGCCACGGCAGCACAGCGCGCGGCACCGCTACCGCACCGGATATGCTGCGCAGCCTGATGGTGCTGCACGACCGGCGCGAAAACCTGCGTGGCAAGGAGCTGGCGCCGTACCTGAAGAACACAGGGCCACACCATTTCGACCTGAACACGGAGCAGACCAGCGATCTTTCGCAGTTTCTCTCGTCGCAGATCAACCACATTCTGCGCAGCGGCTACGACGACCATCCCAAGGGTTTGACCTCGGGCGATGCCAAGGCAGGCGCGGCCTACTTTAACGGCGATGGTGGTTGTGTGAAGTGCCACTCCGTGACCGGCACCGGCGATCTGGCGCACATTGGTTCGAAGTACACCACGGCCACGCTGCAACAGAAGATCGTGTTCCCTTCCGGCGGTCTGGGTAAGAAGGCTGTCTCCAGGGTGAAAGTACGCATGCCTAACGGAGAAGTTTTCAAGGGCGAACTGGTGAAGATGGACGATTTCGTGGTGACGTTCAAGGATGCAGACGGCCGCGACCGCAGCGTGAATCGCGTGCGCGGCAGCCGCGTAACGGTGGACGATCCGTACGCGCAGCACGTAGCCCTGCTGGATCGCCTGACCGACACCGATATGCATAATCTGACGACTTACCTGGACGGCTTGAAATGAACTGCTTCCGCCTGACTCGACTTTTTGCAGTCTGCGCCCTGGCCGTTTCTGCCACGGGTGCTCTGGCTGTCGCACAGAATGCAACGGCTCCGCACGCCGCCGCGAAACATGCTGCGGCCACAACACAGGCGAAGGTTCCTTCCGGCACGGTGGGCACACTGGCTGGTGGCGAGTGGACCACCTACAACGGTGATTACAGCGGCAAGCGCTATAGCCCGCTGACGAAGCTGACACCGCAGAACGTAACCAGCCTGCAACTGGCCTGGACCTCGCGCATCACCACTACGACCGGCGGCGGACGCCGCATCAGCGCCACGCCGCTGTCGATTGACGGCGTGCTCTACTTCACCGTGCCCAGCCATGTGTGGGCAACGGATGCTCGCACAGGCAAACAGATCTGGCAGTTTGACTGGGCCAGCAAGGGCGGCGAAGCCATCGGCAATCGCGGTGCCGCAGTCAAGGGCGACACGCTGTACTTTGAGACGGAAGACTGCAACCTGGTGGCCATTAACATCCACACAGGCAAGGAAAAGTGGCACGTCCCCATTGCCAACCCTGACCAGTTTTACTTTGGTTCGGTGGCTCCGGTGATTGTGAAGAATCACGTGATGGTTGGTGTTAGCGGGGACGATTTCGACATTCCCGGCTACGTGGAAGCGCACGATCCGGAGACGGGCAAGCTGCAATGGCGCTTCTACACGCATCCTGAACCGGGCACGCCCGAAGCCAAAACATGGCCGAACGACGAGGCCATGACCCACGGCGGCGGCATGACATGGACCGCCGGAACCTACGACCCCGACCTGAACCTGTACTACTTCGGCACGGGCAATGCACAGCCGGTGATTGCGGGCAAAAACCGTCCGGGTGACAACCTGTACACAGGCACCATCTGCGCGCTGAATCCGGATACGGGCAAGTTGGCGTGGTATTTCCAGCCGAATCCGCACGACACCCACGACTGGGACGCAACCCAGCCCACGGTGCTGGTGGACGGCACCATTGGCGGCAAGCCACGCAAGCTGCTGCTACAGGCCAGTCGCAACGGCTGGTACTTTGTGATCGACCGCACCGACGGCAAGGTGATTACCAGCACACCGTTTGCCCGGCAAAACTGGACCGTCGGGCTGAAGCCGAACGGACAGCCGATTCCGAATACGGAGAAGGAAGCCCGTTCCAACGGCGTGATTACCATGCCCGCACAGGGCGGCGCGGCCAACTGGTACCCGACCAGCTTCAGCCCGAAGACCGGTTTGTATTACGTGCCGGCGTCCGACTCGGCCAGCATCTACTACCTGTACGACGACAGCGACAAGCCCGAAGGCTGGGCCGGCAACGACCGCTTCGGCTGGCAGGAGAACTACCTGCGCGCGCTGGACTATCGCACCGGCAAAACAAAGTGGGAGCACAAGTGGCCTTCGACCGGAGCCAAGTCAGGCATTCTGACCACGGCCACCAACCTGCTGTTCACGGGCGATACCACCACGAACCTGGTGGCATTTAACGCAGCCACCGGCGACATCCTGTGGCACGCGGGCCTGAACGCAGCGGTTACAAACGGCCCTATCACCTTCGAACTGGACGGCTTGCAATACGTAGTCGTCGCCGCGGGCGATACGCTGTACGGCTTTGTGCTGCGATAACGTCTTTCAACCTGTGATCGGGGTGTATCGGCATACGTCGATACACCCCGATTCTTTTGGGAGCGCATGCCACGAAGCCTTCAATGGAAGCTACTTATTATCAATAGTTTCCATCTTTAATTCACGTCCTGCGTGCGGAATGAAAAAGCTCAACCAAGCGTGAATTTTGGGCAAACCGCTGGAATCTGCGATATCCTAAGAAACGGTCAGCGAGACCTGAGAGCGGGGTGTTTTCGGTAATGGCAGAAGTACGTTTGCAGGAGGGCGAGCCCCTTGAGAATGCTCTGCGCCGCTTTAAGCGCAAGGTGCAGCAGGAAGACATCATCAAGGAAGTAAAGCGCCACTCCTTCTACCTGAAGCCCGGCGAAAAGAAGCGCGTGAAAGAAGCACTGGCACGCAAGCGGAATCGCAAGAAGGTTCGGAAGGAGCAAGATTAGCACTTCGTGCGGTTCTCGAGCACTTCGTGCGGTCCTCGACACGCTTCGCGTGTGTCCTTGCAGCTTGAAGCAGTATGGGAAGTCCGGCCTTGCGCCGGGCTTTTCTATATCTGGCAAAGCAAAAAGGCCGCGATTGCGGCCCTTTGCTTTGCTGTGTCGTTGAGGTTAGAAGTCGAGCCGGGCGGAGACCTGACCGGTTCGTGCTGAGCTATCGGCGTTGCTTGAGGTCTGGCCTACGGTGTTTGTGATCTGGCCAAAGCTGGATGTGCTGATGTTCATGTTGGGCATGCCCAGGTTGGTGTGGTTCAGCACGTTGTTGAAGGTGCCCTGTACCCTGAACTTCACATTGCCCACCAGCGAGAACGATTTGCTGATGCCCGACGACAGGTTGATGTAGTTCGGTCCAACGACGGAACCGACACCTGCGTTACCGAAGCGGCCGATCGGCAATGGATAGCCGGTGCCTCGACCCGTAGTGCAGGCGGTTCCGGTCTTCCAGTTCGGGTCACCCGGGCAGGTGAGCGCTGCGGAGTTCAGCCACTGAAGACGAGTGCGGTGTGCCGGAGTCATGGATACACCCTGCACACGGTCCGCATACTGCGAGTGGTGGCCACCGTCGAAGCCTGACTCGGTCGATTCCAGACCCGAGCCCGTACCCGAGGGATCACCCTGACCGCTGGGGAAGTACGGTGTGAGATAGGGGCCGCTCTCCATGAGCAGGATGTTGGAGATCTGCCATCCGCCAAAGATCAGGTCTGCCGCGCGCGAGATGTTGGAGCCGAACCTGCGTCCGCGACCGAAGGGCAGGTCGTAGACCATGGTGGTGTTCCACAGATGGCGGCGTGTGCCGTAGGCATTGCCGTAATCCACATGGCGGTCGAGGATAGAGGTGGCACGCGCACCACCGGTTTCACCCGCGAATCCGCTGTTGTTGGCCGGGCCCTGGTTGTCCGCAAGATTCTTGGCCAGGGTGTAAATAGTGTCGAACTGCAAGCCGTTGCGATAGCGATGGGAGAACTCCACCTGGGCCGACTGGTAGTAGGCGTTCGCACCGGTGGCACGGGTATAGATACGTCCCCAGTTCGGGAACAGGCGAGCACTCAAAGGCTGAACGCTTGCCGAAACCGTGCTGGAGAACGGCAGAGTGTTTTCATCGGGTGCCCACACCAACTGGCGCGTAATGGAACCGATGTAGGACAGGCGCAGAGCGTAGTCCTGATGTACGGCGCGATCCACGCTGAGCGACCACTGCTGCGTATAAGGGTCCTTCCAGTTGGTGCTGTTCGCCGTACCGAAATAGCCCTGGCCATAGCAGGTGGTGCAGCCACCGTTACCCGCACCGGCATAGATGTCCGGCCACTGGTAGCCGATGGCATGCGTTGCCGCGTTATAGGTGTTGCTGTACTGTGTGGTCTGCGCCTGTAGCGTACCGGTGAGCGAGTAGAAGTTACCGCCCAGCAGCGTGATGTTGTAGATGCCGTAACCGCCACGGATAGCGGTGTTGTTATTGCCGAACGGACGCCATGCGAACCCGAAGCGCGGCATGAAACGCAGTTTCGGATAGTGCTTCAGACCCGCAGGATACCCAGCCTCACTGTTGGAGAGAACCGGCATACAAGATGCGCCGTTGATGGTGGCTCCGCCCCTGGTGGAACCATAGGGTGTGCAGGCATTCGCACTGGCAAGAAACGAAGTAGCCAGCAGGTTGGAGTAGCCATCCGGATAGATGACCGCGCCCGACTTCGCATAGGACGGATCGAAGTTGCCAATGTCGCCATGCGCATCCGAGTAACCGGGATGCAACTCATAACGAATGCCGTAGGAGATGGTCAGGTCTGGCGTGGCGGCCCACTGGTCCTGCGCGAAGAAATGGTAGTGGGTCGATGTGCCATCATTGTCCTGCTGCACCACGTCGTAGAAGGTCTGGTTGGGCAGACCCATCAGGAAGTCGGCAAAGTCCACACCGGTAAACAGGCCGGCGCTACCGCTATTGTTGAATGTAAAGGTGCCATAGTTGTCGGCGCCATTGAAGCCCAACGGTGAGATGGCCTGGATAGTGCGGATATCCATGCCGAACTTCATCTGGTGGCGGCCATGCGCCCAGGTCAGAGTGTCGGAGTAATCGTAGGTGTTCGACTGGCTGATGGAGTTGAGACGATCCGCATCCAGATTGGAGAGGTTATTGAAATCAGCCTCGGGTAGGCCATTGTAGAAGAGATTATTCAACCCATTCAGTCCAAGACCGGTGGTGAATGCCTTGCCGTCAAAGCTGTTGGTATCGCCGCTCTTGTAGCGGGTAAAACCGAAGCCGAACTCGTTAATCAGGTTCGGTGTAAAGCTGTAGTTGGCGCTGATTTTCAACACGCGCGACTGGCTGTTGCTCTGCGAGTTGGGTACCAGCAGCGGCTTCGGATTGCTGGAAGTTCCGTTCTTCCAGGTGAAACGACCCCAGACCAGGAACTTTTGGTTGCTGCCGATGTACTGATCACCACGAATATCGAACTGGTTGGACTGTTTGCTATTGTCCTTGTTGACCTGGAAGTTCGGTGTGGTGTCGTCGGTATATGCGTTGGGGTCGCCAACGTTCGGATCAGGGAAAAACTGCAGCAGCTTCTGCGCTGCCGCGTTGACACCTGGGAGAACGGTGCCGTAGCTGCCGCCGGTAAATGGATTCACCAGGCTGGTAAAGCCTCCGGACGTATAGCGCGAGAAGTCACCCTTCTTCATCAATACGCTGGGAACCTTGTACTGGTAAAGCCTGGTTGCAGGATAGCGCCAGCCTTCAAACGCAGCGAAGAAGAAGCTGCGGTCATGACCGTTGTAGATGTGCGGAAGAACAACCGGGCCGGAGAAACTGCCGCCAAAGGTGTTGGCCACCAGCTTGGTCTTCTGTGTCGTGGTCGGAGCCGTATACGGAATAGCGTTGAAGGCCGCGTTCTGGTGATACCAGAATGCCGACCCGTGAATCTTATTACCGCCACCCTTTGTGGTAACCGTGATTTCACCGGGCTGGCCGAACTCCGCGTTGTTCTGCACGCCATCGGCGCGCATCTCCGAAATGGATTCGCTGGAAGGAAAGGCATCGCTGATGGGCGAGTTGCTGGCAGCGTTCTGCACCGTAATGCCATCCACGGAAACTTCGCTCTGGAACGGCAGACCGCCTTGCAACGAGAAGCCGCCGGGATCGGACTGTACGCCGGGCAGTGTTCCTACCACGCTCAAAGCACTGGTACCACTGCTGCTGGCACGCGTATTGGTGGGCAGGTTCGCGATGCTCTCGGAGTTGTGCACCGCACTGATCGAAGGATCGTCGGAGTTGATGGTGGCTACGGAGTTGGTCGAAACGTCCACGGACTGCTGCACACCGACAACCGCCAGCGCAGCGTCTACACGCAACTGTTCACGTGTGGAAAGCGTGATGGTCGGCACCTTGAAGGCGTCGAAACCCGCAGCCGAAATGGCAACCGTATAGCGACCGGCGGTAACGTCAATGAAACGGTATGTACCGTTCGCATCCGTGGTGGCCTGGCGGCTTGTGCCTGTATCCAGATTGGTAAGGGTGACAGCGGCGTTGGGTACCAGCGCCTGGCTCTTATCGCGTACCGTACCGATGACGCTGCCTTGAATAGACTGCGCATCCACATGCAACGCGGAAACCGCGAGCAGGCAGGCAGCTCCTAACCGGACGACCGAAACCTTCGGTGTCAAAAAAGTAAAACGCGAACCTTGCATTCACTTGCTCCTGAAAACTTCAAAAAAACAAACTGCCTGTATTTTTTGTGTACTGTGTACCGGCTGCTGAACGAATCGACGCTGAAAAGAAATCAGCATAGAAAACTGCACCACTCATTCACGAGTAGAGACTTCAACATGGGGTTGCGGCTGAGCAATGTTTATTACGGTAATCAGCAAAGCCGAAAAAATGATGAAAAAAGAGTAAAGAAAAGGGCAGGAAGCAATCTGGCGCAAGCGCACCAACAGTGCAGAGAAGGCAATAAAAGGCCAGCGACAAAAAACGCCGCTGGCCGGTGTAGATCGTTTGGCTAGGTTGTATCGACCTATAGGTTTGAGAAGAGTGTGTTTTTCTTCTGTTTTGAAGGGGCCTGGCTGAAGCCCATCCCTTTCAAAACTTATAGGTCGATACAACCTGGTGACTTAATCGCGGCGGCGTCCGCCTCCGAAAAGCTGGAGCAGGATCAGAAAAATGTTAATACCGTCCAGGTAAATGCTCACGGCGAGCTGCGTGGCGTTCATGCCGTCGCCACCGGCGCGAATGCGAGCGAAATCTGCCACTGTAAGCGCGGTAAAGATCACCAGTGCTATCCACGAATACGTTGTGGGCGATATGAAGTGAACGAACATGCTCACAATGCCCGCAAGAATCAGCACCAGCAACGCCGCGCCGGCAATGCCGGAGATACGGCGATAGTCAATGGCAAACAGGTATGCGCCGCACGCCATGGCCGTCATGCCAAGACCGGTGACCACCGCAGCCTGAAACACCACCTGTGGCCCAATCGCTCGCAGATACGCATGGACGATAGGCGCGATCTCCCAGCCCATGAAGTATGCCAGGGCAAAGAACAATCCCAGCGCCAGTCCAGGACTGCGGCGACGCGCGCCATTAATCGCAAAGATCAACGCAAAGACAGCAATCAATCCGGGCAGCATGCTCCACGCTGGCGCAGTCGCAACACCCAATGCAGTGATAAGGAAGCCCACGGCAGTAATGCCCAGCACCTTGGCCAGCAGAGGTGCTGTCCCCTCGCGGGGAACGTCGATCACAGTGGGATAACCGTTAGTTTGATTCACATACATGCAGAGACTCTTTTCAGAAGCAGCGTCAGGTCCTCGCCGCTCCACTCCTACAGATTAGACGCAATTGCAAAGCTTCGGATGCCGCAGGCTATACAGCTAGGGTGTATTGACCTGGTCACTTGCGCGGAGGCTGGGGTTTTGCCGACTCCACGGCCTCCGCCGACAGCGGATTCTCCGGCCACTTATGCCGTGGATAGCGCCGCATAAGTTCACGGCGCACCTCGAGATACAGCCGCTGCCAGAAGCCGCGCAGGTCGGCCGTGGTCTGCACCGCGCGCTGGTTCGGCCCCAGCAGATGCATCACCACCGGCATACGCTCCGGGCCGATGCGAGGACCATCGTCCATGCCAAAGAAGTCCTGCATGCGCGATGCAATCCACGGCGGGTTGCCGTGTTCGTAATGCACCTTCACCTGTCGCCCTGCTTTCAGTTTCACCGTGGCAGGAGCCAGTTCGCGCAGACGCTGCGCCTCAAGCTTTGCTTCGAGCGACGGCAACAGATGCACCGCAGCCCTGCGCAACTCATCGAACGAAAAGCGCGGCAGAGCAACGCAAAGCTGTTGCAACTCCTGCTGCATATCGGGCGCAGGCAATCCGGCAAACTCTGCGCGAGCCATCAGGTTCTGCATCGCTTCACCATCAACAAATCGCTCGACACCAGCAGCAATCGCTTCGGTTGCAAGCAATGCTGCGGCTGCCTCTGCATTCGGTCTTGCATCGCGCCACTCTTCGAGCAGCAGATCGTCATAGCGCAACGACGTAACAGCTTCTACACGCTCCGCCGCACGATTCCATGTGAGGCTCTCTTCTTCGCGCACACGCTCGGGAAACAGATCAATCAACCAGTCCGCTTCAATGCGCGATGCCATGCGCACCAAAGGCAACGGGCGGTCACTGCGATCCTCCGCATCCATCACCACAGCGAACGCATGCGTAAACTGTTCGCCTGCAACTTCAAGCGAGACACCGTTGCTTAACTGCATCTCCTTCTCGGTTCGTCTGCGCGCAACGCGATCAGAAAATCCTTCCAGTACAGAGAGCAGCAACGGATCGTCAGAACGATTGTGCATCGATACTCGCTTAACTCCGGCGATGCGCAGCAGTTGTTGCTCCGTCATGCGTACCTTCGCATCGGGCTGCGCGAACTGCGCGTCCATTGCAGACAGCAGATCGTTTCGCTCCACGCGAACACCCGCGCTGAGAATGGCCGCCGCCATAGCGGCTTCAGCGACAGCGCCACGCTCTTCCGCAGCCACCATCATGCGCGCCAGTCTTACCGGCAATGGATAGCGTGCAAGCCTTCGCGCCATAGCATCACGCGCTCCAAGACGGTCGAGCAACAACGCAGCCTGCTCCAACGCATTCGCATCCGGCGGCGTGATCCATTGCAACTCGTCAGGATGCAATGCAGGATGCATCGCTCGCAGTGTAAGCAGAAGCTCGGACAGTTCGCTGCGCACAATCTCCGGCATGTCATGTTCGGCGCGCTGCGCGAACTCCATCTCGCTGTACAAACGCAAGACCGTTCCCGCAGCGGTTCTACCTGCGCGACCTGCACGCTGCTTCGCACTTGCCTTGCTGATGCGGCGAATTTCAAGTGTAGGCAAACCTGTCCACGGCGAATGCGATGCGATACGTGCAAGCCCGCTATCGATCACAGCGGTTACGCCCTCAACCGTCACGGAACTTTCTGCAACGTTTGTAGAAAGGATGAGCTTCGGCTGTTCGCTCGGATTCACAGCGCGGTCCTGCTCGGCTGGTGAAAGATCGCCATGCAGCGGCAGCAGCAATAAGTCATAGCTGTGTGCAAGCGATTCACATTCACGCATGGTGCGACGAATCTCCGCAGCACCGGGCAGGAAGACAAGCGTGTGTCCGCGATGCCCTTCACGCAATAATTTCTCTGCTGCCAGTCGCACCTGCACATGCAGTGGCTCTCCACTGTAAGGCGCGTAAGAAATGGTGAGGGGGAAGGCGCGTCCTGCAACATGCATCACCGCGCAATCACCCAGAAATTCCACAACAGGAGCAGCATCCAGCGTTGCCGACATGACAACGATCTTCAGATCAGGGCGCGTGGTCTGTTGCAAACGACGCAGCAATGCCAACGAAAGATCGCCGTCGAGATGGCGCTCGTGAAACTCGTCGAGCACCACAACATCCACACCGCGTAGCGATGGATCAGCAAGCAGACGACGAAGAAAAATGCCTTCGGTTACAAAGCGAAGCCGCGTGCGAGAAGAAATCTTTTCATCAAAACGAACCTGATAGCCAACGGTTGCGCCAACCTCTTCGCCCATCTCCTGGGCAATACGTTTCGCCGCCATGCGTGCAGGCAAACGACGCGGCTCCAGCACAATAACTTCACCCGCGACCGCATGCAACAACGCAGGAGGAACACGCGTGGTTTTACCTGCTCCCGGCTCGGCCTGCAACACCAGTGCATTGGCAACACGAAGCCTGTTAACGATCTCACCAAGAAGATCGTCAACAGGCAGATGCTGTTTCACTATTTGCGGCATGAATTCATCAAGCTCTTAGAGAATTTCTCGCAATACTATGGCTCCGATAAGTGTCTACGAATGCTGTTTTTCTTGGGGAAAAACAGCGCATGCAACAGTGACTCGCTATATACCATCGCGAGAATTGCTAGAGTGCGCAAAAACAAAGCGCCAAACTAACGCCGCTTCCCTTTCTTCTTACGGCTTGCTGCAATCAGGTCCTTGTTCTTGCGGCGACGCGGCTTGACACCGTCAATGGTGGCGAACTTTGCAAAGGGCGACTCAGAGGTTAGCTGCGGCTTGCCTGCACGCGATTTTCCGCCTTTCTTTGCAGGCCGCAGACCTTCTGTTCGCGCAGGTTTCTCTTTACGCGCGGACTTCTTTGCAATCCTGCCGACATAAGGCCGAGTGCCTTCTGGAGTGATCTTCTCCTCTTGCTGCTCCTCCGGGAGAATCGCAAACTGCAATCTGCGGTTACCACGATCGATGCGGTCCAGAAGCACACGCACCTGCATGCCGGGCCGATAGGTTTTACCCGTATGCTGGCCGCGAATTTCACGTGCGTTTTCACGGTAGGTGTAGTGGTCATCAGCGAGCGAATGAAGAGGAACAAGCCCCTCCACGTAGAGATCTTGCAACTCGACGAATGCACCGTACTTTGTGACCGAGAGGATCATCGCATCAAAGTCTTCGCCCACACGGTCACCCATGAACTCAACCTTCTTCCATTCGATGAGTTCGCGTTCCGCATCGGCTGCGCGGCGTTCCGTCTCGCTGCATTCCTGTGCAATGGCGGCAATCTCTTCGCGTGGATATGGTTCAGGATAGTCCTCCGCGTGAATCAACTCATGCGTGTGCAAAGCGGCAAATCGTTGTGCGGAGGATGAAGCTGTTTCTTCCGGGCCGCCGAATGACGATGCGCCTTCAGCGAGCAATGTCTTCACGATGCGATGCACCATCAGGTCGGGATAGCGGCGAATCGGCGACGTGAAATGCGTGTATGCAGGCGCTGCCAATGCAAAGTGGCCTTCGTTGTTTTCCGAGTAGCGTGCCTGCTTCAGCGAGCGCAGCATCAGGTAGCTGAGAATGCGTTCTTCCGGCCGCCCCTGTATCTTCGCGCTGAGACGTTGATACATCTGCGGCTCCACTGCAATCTGCGAGGCCACCTCGTATTCACGCGGCTTGCGACCATCGCGCCCGCGCTCATGCTGACGACGCTGATCGCGACGGTCTGCCTTCATCACATGCGCCTTCACAGGCAATGCACCCACACCAAGCGACACACCAAACGCAGCAGCAGCATCTTCAAATTCAACGATGCGCTTCGGGTCAGGTAGCTCGTGAATGCGGTACATGCCCGGTACACCGCTCGCCTCCATCCATCGTGCAACGCATTCATTCGCGCAGAGCATGAACTCTTCAATGATGCGATTGGACCACGCACGTTCGGCCTTGCGCACACCTAGCATGGCGCCCTGCTCATCGAATTCAATCACCGGCTCAGGCAAGTCGAAATCAATAGAGCCACGACGTGTGCGCTTTGCATTCAGCTTCTGTGCAAGCTCAAACATGAGTTCAAACTGCGGCACAAACTCTGCGTATTCCACACGCAACGCGGCATCACCGTCGAGAATCTTCTGCACCTTGGTGTAGGTCATGCGATGCGCAGAACGAATGATGCCCTCTACAACCTCGAAGCCAAGTACGTGGCCTTCGCTGTCGATATTTGCAATGCAGGAGAGCACCATGCGGTCTTCATCGGGACGCAGAGAACACTCGCCGTTGGAAAGTTCCTGCGGCAGCATGGGAATGGCGCGGTCGGGGAAATACACGCTGTTGCCACGCAAACGCGCTTCGAGATCAAGGTCCGTACCATCAAGTACGTACTCGGCGACGTCTGCAATGTGCACCTGCAAATCCCACGTACCATCGTCGCGTTTGCGTACAAGCACAGCATCGTCGAAGTCCTTCGCCGTTTCACCGTCGATGGTGACGATGGGTTCATCGCGAAAATCACGGCGTGTGCGCAACTCATCTTCATCGAGCGATGCAACTGTGTGCTTCGATGCATCCTGCGCCTCTGCCAGTACATTCGCGGGAAATACATGGGGCAGATGATGCTTGCGAATCACAATCTCTACATCCACACCGAATGCATCGGGCGCACCAAGCACCTCGATCACGCGCCCATGCGCGGGCGAATACTCGGTGGGGTACTGCGTGATCTCCACATCGACGGCAAGCCCATGCAGGTTCTGCAACGTGCCATCCCACACTTGCTCCTGCGCCGCTGCTTCTGTACCAAGCGTGCGATGCGGCGTGATGGCAGTCGAAGGCAGATCACGATCATTGTCGATCAGAACCGGCTGCGTCATACGTTCATCGAGCGGAACGACATAACTGCCACGCAAGCGCAGATCATCGCTATGCGAATCTCGACCACGCGCACCGGCTGCGTGAAAGATGCCAACCATCGTGGCATTGCGGCGCGTGAGCACACGCACAATGCGTCCACTGCGGCGGCCATCGCGCGCAGGGGGAGCGGGCAACACCAACACCTGATCGCCCTGCATGGCACCGTTGAGTTCATGCGGCGGAATAAAAATATCGTCGCCTGTTGTTCCGCTGGGCCGCACAAATCCAAAGCCATCGCGATGCAGTTGCAGCGTGCCCGCAATCAGATCCTTGCGGCTGCCCTCGCGTGCATTCATGCGTTCGTGGGCACGTTGCTTCAGGTCGCGCGCAAAGCCACGACGGCCACTCACGCTGTCGTTCTTCGCTCGCGCAACATTCGTTTCAGGCAAGGCCCAATGCTCCTGATCGACCTTGATCAAAGCACCGCGAACTGTCATACGTGCAAGCTGTTCCAGCAGCATGCGGCGTTCTCGTCCGCCACCCATGCCAAGCTCGCGCACAAGTTGTTTGTAGCCAGCGCGTCCGCCGGCGCGCTGAATGCGCCGCAGAATTTCACGATCCGTATGGTTGTAGGGGTGACCAGGCATCCTGTGCAAAGGATAACGCTTTCGTAAGCACTGCTTCATCCCTGACGATAAAGCGATTTTCGTATAAGCGTAGCTGGCATCTCCTCAGCGGTTAAAGCCGCTGCTCTTTGTGAAGCTTTTTCGGCAGGGTTAAAACCGTGCCCTTCCGAAAGAATCTCTCAGCCGGCGATTACGTCTTTTAGAGAATCGATCGAAGGCCCTTATTTCTTCGCGAAACTCTTCTGCTCACCATTGCGTGTGTTGGTGACCTGCATGACGCCCGTGGGCAGGATGCTCACATTCACGCTCTTGCCATCCACTCCAGCAGAGTTTGCAATGAATGACTCGGGCGTGTTGTGGTCAGCGCCGAGCTGTGGCGTGTTACCCGGGTTCTGCGCGCCCGCAGGCGGTGCCAGATGCAATTGATACAACGCCTCTATGCGCGGAGATTTGCGAATCGTATCGATCACCGAGGTGCTTGCGCCCTTGTGCGCTCCGTTGTCCATGACGGCCACACGAGGCGCAATAGAGTTGATGAAGACAGGGCTGCTGCTCCAGTCCACACCGTGGTGCGAAACAATCAGCAGATCGACCCTGCCCAGCTTGTTCGCAGGACAGACAAGCATGCGTTCACGATCCGCAGTAAGGTCGCCTGCATCGAGAATCTTCAAGCCTGCAAAGCGAATCAGGATGCCAAGCGACTGGCCATTCTCCGACGTGTCCTCTGCCGGGTGAGAGTCTGCAACGCAGAACCGATTCAGTGACCTGTCCATGAGACCGATACCGATGTTCGTCACCGCGCCTGCACTGCTGATCGCAACCGCATCGAAGCCCGGTGTGGGCAGCTTCTCGCCAGCCTTCATTACTGCGTGGCGATATTTTCCCGTGGCCAGCATCCTGCGATAGTCGCTGTAGAACGATGCATCGTTAGGATCGGTTGCAATACGATCGCCGTGATCGAGAAAACCACCGATGGGAATGCGCGCCGCAAGCTGCGGAATGCCGCCCGCATGGTCGTCGTGATAATGCGTGATGAGCACGGTGTCGATGCGGGTTACGCCAAGCGATTTAGCCGCAGCCACAATGCGATCGGCATCGCGACCGTTATTGCCACCCCAGCCCGTATCCACCAGCAGCGATTGCCCCGTGGGCGCGACAAATAGAGTCGCCTGGCCACCCTCCACATCAACAGCAACGATACGCATTGACGCCTTCTGAGCAACCGCTCCCACTGCCAAACCAGCGGCAGCAACCGCCACACACAACCGACCGAGAATCCTCATGGTCCACAAGCATACCGCGCTCGACAGAAGGCTTGCACATATAGGCAAGGAGGAGAAGAAATAGCGAATATGTGATGTACAATAAATTCGTAGAACCATGATGCACAGCGATCCATTCGCGAATCCTCTTGCGGCACCTGCCGAAGATAGATTCGCGTTTCTACACGTGGATCTGAATAGCTTCTTTGCCTCGGTGGAACAGGAGCTTCACCCCGAATACCGTGACCGTCCGCTTGCCGTTGTGCCCACATTTGCTGACACCACCGTAGCCATCGCCGCCAGCTACGAGGCGAAGGCGCTCGGCATTAAAACCGGCACACGCGTGACCGACATGAAACGCATCTGCCCCGACATTATCCTCGTTGAGGGCGATCACTCCACCTACTCCCAATACTCCAAAAAAATTCACGACATGATCGATGAGTTGGTATGCCCAGTGGCACATGTACCTTCCATCGACGAAGTGGCATGCCAACTCATCGGCCGCGAACAGGAGCCCGCACGCGCACGGCAGATTGCGCTGGACATCAAGCAGATTATCCGCGACAAGGTGGGCAAGACACTGCGGTGCTCCATCGGCATGGCACCGAACCGCTACCTCGCAAAGATCGCCAGCGACATGCAGAAGCCCGATGGGCTGATCGGCTTGCTGCCGTCTCAACTACCGCGTGCGCTGATGCATCTTGAACTGCGCGATCTACCCGGTGTAGGCGCTCGCACGGAACAGATGCTCATTCGCAAAGGCATTACCACCATGCCGAAACTGCTGTCGCTAAGCCGCGAGCAGATGCATGCACTCTGGAACTCGGTGTGGGGCGACCGGATGTACCACTGGCTGCGCGGCCACCATACAGGCGACGATGGTGCTCCCCTGCCAAATGAGATGCAGAAGTCTCTGGGCCATTCGCATGTGCTTGGCCCGGAGCATCGCACACGCGAAGGCGCATGGGCGGTGGCTCACAAGCTGCTGCACAAAGCGGCCATGCGTCTGCGCATGGAAAAACTGTGTACAGCGTCGTTGGCGTTGACGATTCGTTACCAGCTTCGCCGCAACGAAGCCGAACAGCGCAGCATGCGTTCCGCTAAAGTGAAGCAACACCAGAGCGGCATACAACACGACGGCTGGGGCATGGAGGCACGCTTTCCCGTCTGCCAGGACACGCTCTCTCTGCTGGAAGCCCTGCAAAAACTGTGGCAGCAGCAACCCGATGGGGCGGAGTATCAGCGACCGTTCTTTGTGGCTGTTACGCTGGGCCGACTTATTCCCGAAGATGAACGCCAACCCTCGCTGTTTACCGACCCTGACAATCGCAACGAGCTAAGCCGCACTCTGGACAAGCTGAACCTGAAATACGGACACACCACTCTGCACTTTGCCGGTATGCTTCCCGCACGTGAAAGCGCACCCACACGCATCGCCTTCACACAGATCCCAGTCCAATACGGTGTGGATTATATGTAGCTGGCGAATAGTTGTGGGTTGGTGTCGCTATGGACACAATAGATCAGCACTCACACGAAATAGTTAGTTAACCTAACTAACTACACAGGCAGCACAGAGAGCCGCCTGTGCCTCCGGCATTTCTGCCGGAGGAACAAACGACTCCTGGTGTTATCAAAAAGAAGCAGGCGGACCTGTAAGCCGGATTCTGTCCACGCACCATCTTTGCTCCCGCTCGGACTTCTGCGCTGAACGATCATTCCTCTAGGCCGCGGCATCACTGCCGGGCTCCAGCAACCTACCCGCGAGTCTGGCGCGCCGGGCCGACACGCATCATCGCAGCGCTTGCGCGCGGCGAATCTTCCCGCCTATTTGGTCTTGCTCCGTGTGGGGTTTACCATGCCGCCTGCATTACTGCCTGCGCGGTGCGCTCTTACCGCACCTTTTCACCCTTACCCTGTAAAGTCTTCAGCCGAAATTGAAAGCTGTACAAGGCGGTATCTTCTCTGTGGCACTGGCCGTCTCGTCGCCTTCAAGCGCCGATCCCGGGCGTTACCCGGCACACTGCCCCGCGGAGTCCGGACTTTCCTCCCCTGCATCTGCACGTGTGCAAAGCAGCAGCGATCGTTCGACCCGCCTGCTAGCTCTAGTGTACGGCGAATTCTCTCTTCAGGAAATTCTTTGCAATATATATATATATGCGCCGCTATTCCCTGCTTAAGTCGATGACCAGCGGAATCGAGCGATTCACATTACGGTCGAACTGGCTTAATTCTTCTGTCCTGGAACGATGCCCACGAAACGTGGCCCAGATGCGGTAATCCGCATTCGGACGCAGATTGCGAAAGTGATAGATGCCACGCTCATCTGTAACGTAACTCTGAATCACCATCGTGTCTTCGGCTTCAATCTGCACCACCGCGCCACGCAGCGGTTCGTTACTGCGATCGCGCACGCTGCCTTCCACGCCGCGCAACTCTCCACTCATCCTCTGCGCATGGGACACACCGAGGCATAGCAATGCAGTAACAAGCACACTCGCCACGACCAACAATCTGTGGATACGCAATACACGCATACAACAGAGTCTGCACTTTCAGGATGCCAAAGTCTACTCCGACTCTATGACAAAGCTCTATGGAGCGACGTAAAAACCTGTGCGAGCCTGGACCTTCAGCTGCTTGTTTTTGGTCTTTAACTCCAACTTGTGAAACGCTCCCGGCTTCGTATCAGCAGGCAGCATGTAGCCGATCTCATACTGAGAGCGCAACTCCTCGGCAATGTTTTCGAAGATGCGCTTCAATGGCATGCTGTAACTCACCTCATACACGTGGCCGCCCGTAGCCTTCGACCAATCCTGCAAATTTGCCAGGCCAGGATCGGCGCTGTTTGGACTACGGAATCCATTCCACGCGCTATACGAGATGGAATACACCGGAACGTTATCGCGCTGCGCTTCAGCAATGGCCTCTTCGCGCTTGACCACGCTGCCATTCTCACCACCGTCCGATAGGAGAATGATCGCCTTGCGTCCTGTGACCTTTGCCAGCACCGACTTTGACACAGTGTAGATTGCGTCCGTCAGACGAGTCGCCGTACGTTCCGTTCGATTGCTATTAAGTCCATAGAGGGCAAGATGAAGATCGTTCGCCGAGTTAGTAAGGTTGCTGCGCGCAATCACTTCGCGATTCACCTCCACCAGCACAGCGCGATCCTGCGCGCGTCCCATCACAGTTTCAAAGAACACATCGCATGCACGCTGTTCGTCACCAAGAAAAGAGAACTGGCTGCCGCTGGTGTCAATCATCACAACGAACGTCAACGGTAATTGATCGCCCTGTGACAGGTAACGAATGCTCTGTTCCCTGCCGTCCTGCTTCAGGATGAAATCGTCTTTCGTCAGGCCCGCGTGCGGCTCGCCGTTTTTCTCTGTAACCACAGCGGAAACCGCAACCAGCCTTGTTGTTACATGCAATGTTGTAATGTTGCCCTGCTGCGCGCGCAAAGTTGCCGTCGATATAAAACCAAGCCACAACACGACCACAGACATGCCGCCAATATTTCTCCGCGCCTTGTCCATGCAACGATTGTAGAAGTACAACTGAATCTGTCTGCACTCAATCCAATCCAGAGATGAAGGAATGTCTTCCATGCGACGCTCTGCTTCAAACCTGCTGCCTTTAATTCTTCTTGCTGGAACAACGTTGGCAATGCCGCAACTTTGCCGCGCACAACAGACCGAAAGCCAGCAGATGAAACTGTTGCCACAGGCAGAGCTGGACGTGGTGAAAGTTGTCATGGCGCAGGAACGCGCCTGGAATGCGGGTGATATGAACAGCTTCCTCGACACCTACAAGCATTCTCCCGACCTGCTGTTCGTGAGTGGTGAGGTTATGCATGGCTTCGACGCAGTAAGCAACATCTATCGCCACAACTATCCCGACCGCGCCAGTATGGGCACACTCTCCTTTTCGAATATCGAGCCGCACATACTGGACGAACGCTTCGCCACACTCACTGGAAAGTTTGCTCTGGAGCGCCCGAAAAACAAGGGTGGAAATGCATCGGGCATCTTCTCTCTCGTACTTGAGAAGACGCCCGATGGCTGGAAGATCATCCTCGATCACACCACGTCGTGATAACTGCGTAGAGAAGAAACATGCGCTGCCGCTTGGGCCCACTGCGCGTGGAGCGGTCACTTCGTGACGTGTGCTCGGGCTTCGCCGTGGGCCTCCCGTTGGTCGGCGCAAAATTCACGTTCGCGATCAACGGGAGCGCCAACCGAAGGGAGTATGTACCTGCGATTTAAGCGCAGTGCTATTTGAATTGGCACGAACACGCGCAGTGGGCCCAAGCGGCAGCGCATCTCTTTCCGAATGGCTCTACACAGGATCGATCTGCAAGCCAGCCAGCGGGTCGGTATGAATGCGGCGACGCAGCGTGGCAAATCCGTAAATCGCAATGTAGATGTAGCAGGCTGCGGGAATCAGAAACGCCTTCTGGTAGCCAACGTGATCGGCAAAACGGCCGTAGACGTAAGGAATCACCGCGCCTCCGACAATCGCCTGCACCATCAGGCTGCTGCCCTTGCTGGTGAGTTCTCCCAGCCCCGCAAGCCCAAGTGTGAAGATGCTGGGGAACATGATGGAGTTGAACAGGCCCACGCAAAGAATGGTGTACATGGCCACGTGTCCCGAGGTGAACACGCTGAGCAACACCAGCACAAACGCCACCAATGAAAAGATGCCCAGCAGCGTGCCCGTGCGTACCTTCTGTAAGATAGCCGAACCAATAAACCGGCCCACCATCGCACCACCCCAGTAGTAGGACACATAGCTTGCAGCCGCCGCTTCCGTCAGGTTGCCGATGTTCGGCAGCGCAAAATAATTGATAAGGAAGCTGCCAATCGAAACCTCAGCCCCCACATATACAAAGATGCCGATAGCTCCGAGCCACAGCCACGCCTTGTTCCAGATGCTGGCGCCAAAGCCTGCAATCGGACGCATGTCCACCGTGACATGCTCCTTCGAATCCAGCCGCACCATATACAGAAGCACAGCCAGCAGCACGAGGATGCCCGCGATCACCAGGTACGGCACCGTTACGGTGGAAGCCTGGTGCGCACGATACTGCGCTACCTGATCCGGTGTATACGCGGCAAGCGTTGCCGCAGCCACCGTGGTAACACCGGCGAGGATCGTATAGCGGCCAACCCACGGCGCAATAAATGTACCGAAGGAGTTAAACGCCTGCGACAGGTTCAAACGGCTGGACGCCGTCTCCTCCGGCCCTACGCTGGCGACAAATGGATTCGCCGAAACCTGCAACGCCGTAATGCCCGCAGCCAGGATCACCAGCGCGCCCAGAAACAACGGGTACGACGCCATCCGCGCCGCTGGAATAAACAGGAGTGCTCCCACTGCGGCTACAGCAAGCCCGGTAACCATGGTGTACTTGTATCCGCGATACTCCACCAGCTTGCCTGCCGGAATGGCGAACAGAAAATACGAACCGAAAAAGGCCGTCTGGATCAGCGCCGACTCCGCAATGCTGAGCGAAAAAATTGCCTTCAGGTGCGGTATCAGGATGTCGTTCATGCAGGTAAGAAAGCCCCACATGAAGAACAGCGTCGTGGCAATGCTCATTGCGCGGTAATCCGTCGTGGTGCGACGGGACAGGGCAGATCCAGAGGAAGTCGGGGCGAACGCCATGCGTATGTGTTCCTTTACACCAGCCACGGCCATGCCTTCTGCTGAACGCTCTTCGACCGTTGTATGGCTGCTGCTTTGAGGTTATAGCAGTATCCGCAAAGGTGTATATCGAAAGACGCAACCGTGCATAGCGTTTTCGCAGTGATAGTGCAATGGCGTTCGGCGCGGAGGCCGCAACTACTTTGTGGGAGGCTCCGTGGTGTCGGCAAACAGCGGCGGCGGCATCTCAAGCACCTGCCGGTTGCGGCGCGACGCCACCGAAAGCCCACGATGCGAGGTTTTTTTGCGCCCATCGGCGGGACGCTCCAGCATATTCGCCACCTCTTCAAGATCGGAACGCAGCTTGCGCAGACGCAGCGCTCGCGTATCTTCAGAGGCTGGTTTTGCCGCTGGAGGAGGAACGGGTTCTTCGGCGGGCTTACGTGTTTCTGTCTTCAATGCCTGGCGCGCGCCGGGAATGGTATAGCCCTCGTCATAAAGCAGGCGACGGATCTCAGCCAGCGTCTCCACATCGCGCCGCTTGTACAGGCGCTGTCCCGTACCCGCCTTGCCGGGTTTAAGCTGGGGAAACTCCGACTCCCAGAAGCGCAGCACATAAGGCTGCAGATCCAGCAGCTTCGCCACTTCACCAATGCGGAAATAGAGCTTGTCCGGGATGACCAACGCCGCCCCTGCCTTTGCCTTCCGCTTTATCTGCTGTGTCGCCAACAGCCGCCCCCGCGAAGAATCGTGTTTCACGCACAAGTGTAGCGCTCGAGGCCGTCGGATTTCTTGGATTTCCACGGCAAAATGTGCCGAAACTTGTACTTTTCAGCATTCATTGCAAACAGAATCTCTAAGAACCTACTGGCCCAATAAAACGATGGCCTCTTTTTGCGCAGCTCTTTTCAGTTCCTTATCCAGCTGATCTCGATCGGATATACAGAAGATCAGAGTTGTTTTTATCTCAAGGGGAGATGCTCAAAAAAAGGCCCCGCGATCCGTGCGGGGCCTCGCTCATGGACAGGAACAGCGGGCGTGCCAGACTCCAGCGCCGTGTTGGTTTGCCTCCTCGCGAGCCGTCTCCCTGACGAAAGGCCCGCATCTGAAATGCCAACACTACGAATTGGATGGAAATCGCCAGCCACACTAAATATTGGGGCAAGGTATCAGGATTGTCAAGAAAATGGTGCAAAAAATATGCACCTTTCCTGAAGAGGTTTCGATAGAAAACGAAAAATATGCACTGTTTTCCTTCATTTTGTTCCTCTCCCTGCAAGAAAGCGGCATATAAAACGATTTCCGGGATTCACAGCATCCAGAAAGAACTCTATAAATTGCACTTTTCAGGGAACCAGCGTTTAGAAATAGTCGTATTCTTTCGCATACAGAATGCTGCCGTTAGAACTGGCGCGGAAGGAATTTCCCCATGATGTCGTCCCGACTTGCTGCTGTTGTTGCCACCGCTATGCTGCTGCCCCTTGCCGGATGCTATGTCCAGACAAATAAAAATGCTGGCGGCAAAAATGACAACGTGGATATTCGGACGCCGCTGGGCAGCATGAGCGTGAAGACGGACTCGACCGCCGTGGCGCAACGCATTGGCCTGCCCATCTATCCCGGAGCAGTACCAGAGCAGAAGAAGGCGGATGATAGCGGTTCGGCGGATGTGAACATGAATTTTGGACCGTTCCATCTGCGGGTTCTGGCGCAGTCGTACACCACGCCCGATGACACCGACAAAGTGCGCGCCTTCTACAAAAAATCGCTCGCCCAGTATGGTGATGTTATTGAATGCAAAGACAAACAACCGGTCAATGGGTCACACGCGCGCACCGGCCAGGGACTTACCTGCGATGAAGGAAACCATGTAAAGGCTAAAGACAAGGAATTCGTCACACACGACGACGATTTTGAATTGAAGGCCGGGTCGAAATCACACCAGCATGTTGTGGGATTTCAGGCGAGGGATGGTGGGACAAAGTTCGACCTGGTGGTGCTGGAACTGCCCGGCGGCGACGATTCAGACCAACCGAATTAGCACTCTGCGTTGAAACCGCGTTCCCTTGCGATGCTTTGCGGCAAGACTTCCGTCCCGTCCTTCCGAAAGAAACGTCGTTCGTTTAGCCTTGAAGTATGACTGATCGTTGTGCCCGATGCGGCGCGGAGTTGCCCTTGGTGGATGGCGCACAGGCTGCCTTTTGCGGAGCTTGCGGGCTGGCGCAGTTGCGCGTGTCGCCGGACGCAATCATTCCGGCCGAGGGTGAGGAACACGCCGCGAAGCATACGCACCATGCGCGGCCACTGGTGGACTGGTCGGCAGCGCTGAAGATTGTTTCAGCAGTAGCTGCAGCAGGTGCCCTCCTGCCTGCACTGATACCGGGTGCGGTGACCAGTGGTACCGCGGGTGGGTTCTCCCTGCTGAGCCTGCCGCTGCTGACGCTGGCGGTGGTGAGCCTTTACCATTTCAACCGTCCGCGGCGGACGATTACACCTGCAATCGGCGGACGACTGGGCGCAACGGTAGGACTGATGACGGGCGCATGGATTGCGCTGATTACGGGCGTTGTGGGTTTCGTCCTGCGCTACCACTACCACTCGGACACCATGGACAACGTCATGCGCGAGAGCTTTGACGCGATGATGGTGCGGATGGAGTCGGCGGGGCCGCAGCCTGCGGAGGTGATGGGTCTGATCCAGTCGCCGGAGTTTCGCGCGGGTTCGCTGATTGCCGGGCATGCGATCAGCCTGCTGGTGATGGTGGCAGGCGGAACGCTGTGCGGATGGATTGCCGGTGCGCTGTTGAAGTCGCGCCGCCAGCGCATGGTGCCGTAAGTTAAAGTAGCGAGTCAGCAAGGTCATTTACCAAGCTGACCTCAGCGGTTAAACCGCTTTTCTATGCGGCCATTACCGGCACAACTGAAGCCGTGCTCTTACGATTCCCGCCTCACGGTTGTTGTGAGTTGGGGAAGAGGAAAACGGTTTGTGGTTCATAACTGTCTTGCGGCTGGGAGAAGCCTGCTCCCTCGTTTGATGGATGCATTGAGGGTTGAATGGCTTTGGTGACTTGCCCGTTGGCCCGAGGTTTTCTATCATCACGGCACGATGAGCGACGCAAAGACTACCGCCACCACCGACCTTCCACACATCCGGGAAAAGGGCAGGCTGATGTCTGCCTCCGAGATTGACCGCACGCTGGTGCGGCTGGCGCACCAGATTGTGGAGAAGCACGAAGGCTGCGACAACCTTGGTCTTGTGGGCATTAAACGGCGCGGCGTGCCGTTGGCCCAGCGCATTGCAAAGATCATTGAAGGCATTGAGAAGCAACCGGTGCAGACCGGCGTGCTGGATATCTCGTTTTATCGTGATGACCTCTCCACCGCTGGCAGCAAGCCGGTGGTGGAAAAGGGCGAGATCGGGCTGGATATCGAAGGCCGCGACATTGTGCTGCTGGACGATGTGCTGTACACGGGAAGAACGATTCGTGCAGCGCTGGATGCTCTGTTCGATCATGGTCGTCCACGTTCGGTACGGCTACTCGTACTGATCGACCGCGGACATCGCGAGCTGCCGATTGAAGCCCAGTTTATAGGCCGCGTGGTACCAACCTCGTCGAAGGAGATTATCGAGGTGAAGCTGCGCGAGGTGGACGGATGCGACCAGGTGCTGCTGGTGGAACGCGTGGATTCATGATTCTTCGTTTAGGGAGATGAGGAGCTTTGGTGCTCAGCCTTTTTGCTTTTTACCGGCATACCCTCAGGCTGAAGCCCCTTGCTCCTCCGGCAGTTTTACGGCAGGGTTGAAACCCTGCCCTTCCGAAAGCAATTCGTACTGCGCACAAAGCCCCACCTTAGCTTCGCGAAGGTGGGGCACCCGTAAACTGCCCATGTACAGGCTCTCTAACGGAACAACCTCTTGAAAACTTCGCATCTACAGCCACCCGTTTTTATTTTTGCGGGGAAATCGGTGGATGGGGTTTGTTACCGGATGAAATGAAATTCGCTTGCCACAGGAAATTCATAGCCAATGGAGGTGGGTTCGGTGTACAACGGGGCCGTGGACAGCTTCCGGCGCAAGCCGGTATCTGGTAATTTAGTCATTCAAAACTTATCCCCTTGGAGAGACTGACGATGCCTATTGGTAAGCGTTGCGTTGCAGAGTTCTTCGGTACGTTCTGGCTGGTGTTTGGAGGTTGCGGCAGCGCTGTCCTGGCTGCGGCATTTCCGTCGCTCGGTATTGGATTTGTAGGTGTAGCCCTGGCGTTTGGCCTGACGGTGCTGACCATGGCCTATGCCGTGGGCGGTATTTCAGGTGGCCACTTTAACCCGGCCGTGACGCTGGGCCTGGTTACGGGAGGACGATTCTCGGCCAAGGACGTGATTCCCTATTGGGTGTCGCAGGTTCTGGGTGGCATTGCCGCTGCAGGCGTACTGTACATCATCGCCAGCGGCAAGGACGGATTCAGCCTGGCGGGCGGTTTCGCTTCGAACGGCTACGGCATGCATTCGCCGGGTGGCTACTCGATGCTTGCCTGCCTGGTGGCAGAGATTGTGCTGACAGCGTTCTTCCTGCTGGTGATCCTGGGCTCTACGGACAAGCGCGCTCCTGCCGGATTCGCTCCGATTGCGATTGGCCTGTGCCTGACGCTGATCCACCTGATCTCGATCCCGGTGACGAACACATCAGTAAACCCGGCTCGCAGCACCAGCCAGGCGATCTTTGCGGGAGGATGGGCGCTGGGCCAATTGTGGCTGTTCTGGGTGGCTCCATTGATTGGCGGCGCTCTGGGTGGCGTAATCTACAACGCACTGCTGAGCGACAAGGCTGCGGAATAAGACCAGCCGATTCGCTGATTGCAGTAAGGAAAGGGGTGTGGCCGATGGCTGCATCCTTTTTCTTTTTTATTTTCTGATGTTTATCAGTAATATTAGTTAATTACACTCATATTATTTGCAATAATTAACTCATAAATGTATAACTGATCCTGGGAACTCAGGAGCGAGCAATGGCGATCAAGTGGGACAGAATGACGGTAAAGAGCCAGGAGGCGGTACAGGCGGCGGGACAGATGGCCACCGAGTATGGCAATCCGGAAGTGATGCCGCTGCATCTGCTGGCGGCGCTGCTGGAGGACAAGGAAGGCATTGTGCTGCCGGTGCTGGAGAAGATTGGCGTGCCTACGCAGCAGTTGCTCTCGAATGTGAACGGCGCGATTCAACGGCTGCCGAAAATTCAGGGTGCGCAACAGCAGCCGGGGATGGGCGCTCAGTTGCAGCGCGTGCTGGAACAGGCGTTCAAGGAAGCCGATAACTTTAAGGACGAGTTTGTATCGACCGAACACCTGCTGCTGGCGCTAAGCGATTTGAAGAACGACACGACGCGCGATGCTCTGGCTGCGCTGGGCGCGACACACGACGCCATCCTCAAAGCGTTGACGAGTGTGCGCGGAACGCAACGGGTGACGGACCAGAATCCTGAAGGAAAGTTTCAGGCGCTGGAGAAGTATGGCAAGGATGTAACGAAGCAGGCTCGCGAGGGTCGGCTTGACCCTGTGATTGGACGTGATGAGGAGATTCGTCGCGTGATCCAGGTGCTTTCGCGTCGCACAAAAAACAATCCTGTGCTGATTGGCGAGCCGGGCGTGGGTAAGACCGCGATTGTCGAAGGACTAGCACGACGCATTGTGAGCGGCGACGTGCCGGAGGCGTTGAAGGATAAGCGCGTAATCTCGCTGGATCTGGCGAGTATGCTGGCGGGTGCGAAGTATCGCGGCGAGTTTGAAGAGCGCTTGAAAGCCATGCTCAAAGAAATTGAAGACTCGCACGGACAGATCATTCTGTTCATCGACGAGCTGCATACGCTGGTGGGCGCGGGTGCGAGCGAAGGTGCAGTGGATGCGAGCAACATGCTGAAGCCTGCGCTGGCTCGCGGTGAGCTGCGTGCGATTGGCGCGACGACACTGAATGAGTTTCGCAAATACATCGAAAAGGATGCGGCGCTGGAGCGGCGTTTTCAGCAGGTGTACGTAGGCGAGCCCAACGTGGAAGACACCGTCGCCATCCTGCGCGGGTTGAAGGAAAAATACGAGGCGCACCACAATGTGCGCATTAAAGACTCAGCGATTCTCTCGGCGGCACAGCTTTCGCATCGCTACATCAGCGACCGTTTTCTGCCAGACAAGGCGATTGATCTGGTGGATGAGGCAGCGGCTTCGCTGGCGATCCAGATTGGCAGTGTGCCGGAAGAGATTGACACAATCGAGCGGCGCATTACGAGCCTGCAGATTGAGAAAACCGCTCTGTCGCGCGAAACAGATGAGAACTCGAAGGACCGTTTAGAAACTGTCGAACGCGAACTTGCAGAATTGCAGGAGAAGGCCAGCGGTCTGCGTGCGAAGTGGCAGCATGAACGCGAGGCAATTGGCCGCATCACCGAGTTGAAGAAGCAGGTAGAAACGCTACGCTTTGAGATGGAAGACCAGACGCGTCGCGGCAATCTGGAACGTGCGGCTGCGATTCGTTATGGCGATTTACCCAAGACCGAAGACGAGTTGAAGAAGCTGGTTGCAGAGCAGGATGCGATCAAGACAGGCGAGACAAGTCGCATGCTGAAGGAGGAAGTTGACGAAGAAGACATTGCGGAGATTGTTTCGCGGTGGACGGGCATCCCTGTAAACAAGATGCTGGAAGGCGATGCGCGCAAGCTGGTGTTGATGGAAGAGCGTCTGCGTGAGCGCGTGATTGGGCAGGACCTTGCACTGAAGGTTGTGGCGAATGCGATTCGTCGCTCGCGTGCGGGTTTAAGCGATCCGCGCAGGCCGATTGGCAGCTTCATCTTCCTAGGACCGACGGGCGTGGGCAAGACGGAAACAGCACGGGCGCTGGCGGAGTTTCTGTTCGATGACGAGCAGGCGATGGTGCGCATCGATATGAGCGAGTACATGGAGAAGCACGCTGTTTCGCGCTTGATTGGTGCACCTCCGGGATATATTGGCTTCGATGAAGGCGGACAGTTGACGGAAGCTGTGCGTCGTCGACCTTACTCGGTTGTGCTGTTCGACGAGATTGAAAAGGCGCATCCCGACGTTTTCAATGTGTTGTTGCAGGTGCTGGACGACGGCCGATTGACCGACTCGAAGGGGCGCACGGTGGACTTTAAAAACACCGTGCTGATTATGACGAGCAACATTGGCGCTACACAGTTAACCACTGCATGGGCCGGTGGCGAAGCAGGCTTCGAAGATGCGAAACAACGCGTTCTGGACGAGTTGAAGAAACACTTCCGCCCGGAGTTTTTGAATCGCGTGGACGACACGGTGGTCTTCCATGCGCTGGGCGAAGAGCAGCTGGAACACATTATCGATCTGCGCCTGGCGGAGTTGGAGAACCTGCTGAAAGACCGTAAGATTACGCTGGAACTGACACCGGAGGCGCGGCACCTGATCTTCGCCACGGGATACGACCGTGCGTATGGTGCGCGTCCTTTGAAGCGTGCAATTCAAAGGTTGGTGCAGGACCCGATGGCGATATGCATATTGAACGGCGAGATTCGCCACGGCGACCATGTACGAGTGGAAGCCAACGGCGAACACCTGGCCTTCAACGTAACCGGGCAAGAGAATATCTCGTCACCATCTGCTCATTAGGTTGTATCGACATATAGGTTGTGAGAGGGATTTTGCATACTGACTTTTTCGCAAATCTATATATCAAGCCCACCTAGCAAATACATGTAATTCAAACTTACTGCCGTCACAGCATGGATTGTGACGGCAGTAAGTTTTTGGTTATACGCATGATAGAAAAACAGCTGCAATGAGTGCGGGTTTAAGCATTCGACCAGGCACGCAGTTTGCTTCTCATAGGTGTATCGATATAAAAATCGGCTACAAGCGCGGAGGAGATCAATAGCGGATAAAGAATCAAACCAAGGAATGGCCGGTGCAAGCCTGGTGGAAGAATCCAACGCAGCAGGAGAACCACAGGGAACTGTAGAACATAAATGCCATAGCTGGCCCTCCCTAATGCCTGAAGGACTTTTTCATAGCGTTCGCCATGAAAGGCATACCCGCTAAAGTAAACCAGAAGCGGCAGCAGCAAGAGGATACAAATGATGTCGTACCATGCCGTCGTTTTGAGTGCTGGGACAGCAAGCAGCAGCATGAGTGCAACAATCACAGACATGGAGGAGACGTGTCTGGCGGTTGGGCTTTGTCGCCATAGACGGAACAGCAACATGCCGAGTGTGTATGAAAACATCACACGGGCATAGCCGTCGATTTTATCTGCGTTCAGACCGATGTTTGCGCTTCCCATGATATGGACACGCCACGCTAACACCGCACCGGAAAGCACACATACTCCCACAAGCATTCCAGACCGAACGCGACGAAATAGGAGTGCATGCAAAAGGTTGGCGATAAGTTCGAAAAATAGAGACCAGCAGGCCGGGTTGAAAGGGAACATCATGAACCCTGGCGATCGAAGGTCGACGGGGATAAAGAAGAGATTGAGTCCCGCAAACAGCCAGGACTCGCGGATGCTTATCGGCACTTTGATACGTGAATGGCCAGCCAGAGCGAGAACAAATCCCATGACGAGACCCAGCGTACTCAGTGGCCAGAGCCGGATAAAACGAACTTTTAGAAATCTTCCTAGGGGCCAGTCATTATCAAGGCGTTGCTGGTATGCGTGAGAGAGAACAAAGCCACTCAAAAGGAAAAAGAAATCGACTGCAAGATATCCATGACGGAAGAAATGGGCGCTGATTCCGTTGAAATGGAACTCCACGACGGCTAATGCTGCAATTCCCCGAAGAGCATCCATCGCCTCAAACTTGTGACGTCTCGATTGTGTAGAGGTGTTCAAAGACCGCCGTTCCTGTTTGAGAGGAATTCCACCCGGACAAGATGGCCTTTTAATGCTGGGCCAATGGGGGTGATGGTGGCGTGGTCGAGTGCCAGTTGGCGATCGAGCCAGTTCCATCCATCGTGCGGATAGAGGATGAAGAGATGTGCACCGGGCTGGTTGCGCAGGTCTTCGTAGCGGTCGATGCGGTAGCGGGTGAAGTGGCGCATGTGATCGGCAGTGAGCGATTGCGTGTCGTGGTGCGCAAGTGCGATTTCGATGGGCGCTGAGTAAACAAGTGCAATGCGGCTTTGCACGGCGGGATCCGCGATGTAAGGCACAAGCTCTTCAAAGTTGCCCATGCTCTGAATGTAGATGGGGCCTTGCACTGTGGAGGCTTCGGGCACTGTAAGCATGGCTGCGGTGGGTGCGAGTGTGCGCGCTTCGCCAACATGCTCCGCGCCTGTACCAACGACGATGAAGAGCAATGCAAACGTGAGTGTGGTGAAGGAGATGCCGCGGCAATAGATGGGTGTGGCCGCAATGGCAATCAGAACCGAGATGCCGATGATGGTCGGGAGAATATAACGCACCTCAATGGAATGCGTGACGAAACGAGCGAGCAGAAAACCGAAGAACGGCAGAATGGCAAGGACGAGGAGGAAGACCTTCTCGGGTAGCGGAATGGCGGGATCGTCGCTGCGAAAACGCAGGAACAGCGCGGCTGCAAACACAATTGCGGAGATGACGAGAAACGCCATGATGGCGTGCTGCGCGCTTAATGTATCGCGCGTGTAATCGACGAAGAGTGCGCGGTAGGACTGGGTGATGGCGTGGAAGCCGATGCGTCCTGCGTTGTAGTAGTGCTTACGGAATTCGCCTGCGGCCTGCTGGAATGGCAGCGTGAGCAAGGCTCCGGCAGAACCGATGGCGATGGCTGCGAGCAGCTTCCAGTCGATGCGGCGATGCGCGAGAATGCGTGCAAATTCTGCGCAGTACAGCGGTGCAAGTAAGAGGATGGCGAAGTAGTGCGTGTTGAGTGCGAGCGCGAGTGTGATGACGAGAACGATAAGCCATGCAGTGCGCTGTGTGTCACGCGTGGCATGTTGATATGCGAGCAGGAGGAGTGCTGCCAATCCTAAAAGAACAGCATAAGGGCGCGCCTGCTGTGCATAAAAGAGCGTCCACGTGATGGATGGAAGAAAGGCTGCGATGAAGCCTGCGCGTGAACCGGCGATGCGTTTTGCAATGAAAAAGAGACACACCTGCATGAACAGAAAACCGAAGAGAGACGGCAGGCGCAGAGCAAACGCAGAGGAGCCGAAGAGGCTGAGCGACGTGTGTTCGAGCAGATGATAGAAGAGCGGATCGAGCGAGATGGGATGGTGCTTTTGTATGTCAACAACCTGCGCGATGGAGGAAACAGAGTCGGTCTGGTAGACGAAGACCTCGTCCTGATCGAGATGGCGATAGTACCCCCAGGTAAGTGCGATGGCGCTTGTGAGCAGGAGCAGGATGACAAGAAGGATGTAGGGACGGCGATCGTTATCGACAGCAGGATTTTCTTCGTGAGAGAGTGCGGTCATGCGGCCTCACGGGATGTTGGCGCAGCCTTATCAGGGCTTGCTGTAGATGGCTGCATGGAAATCACAGAGATGGATTTCGCCAATGGAGACGCGGGTGAATCGATGTGCGAGGTAACGCCGCCGGGTACGGGAAGCGTAGGCGTAAAGAACTGTTCGAGTCGCGGCATGCGGACAAAGAGCAGGATCGCCATGACTAATGACGTTGCCACAAAAGACGCCATGAGCAGAGGTTCGCGGTAGAGCTTTTCGGGATTCTGCACAGCGGACTGTGGCTTGAACGCGATCTGCAGATAGATGGCCATGGTGAAGGCAACCAGTGGGAAACCCAGAATCAGTTCCATGCGGTAACGGATGATGAATGCGCCGAGGAAGAGCATGGCGGTGGATGCGTAAAAGACAACCGAAACGAGTAATCGTTCCGGTGTGTAGAACTGAAAACTTTTGCGATAGGAACCGGCTACGCCGCGGTCGCCGATCTCGTTGAGTTCGCTGAAACGCTTAAGCGCCATGAAGTAGCAGCCGATCATCCAGTAAGCGATGAGCAGCGAGATGGGCGGCACCAGCATGGCCGTAACCGCGTACCAGCCAAGCAGCATGCGCAGAGGGTTGTTGACGGATTCAGTCAACACATCAACAAAGGGCTTGTCCTTGGTGCGAATGGGCGGGAAGTTATAGAGGCATCCCATGATCCAGAGCACAAGCGCGACGAGCGTGAACAGTTTGCCGATGAAGAGCCAGCCGATGGCAAGGCCGAGGAGCATCATGGCAAGCCATTGCATATAAGCCAGTGGAACGTTGACCAGGCCGCGCGCGGCGGGGCGGTTTTTCTTGATGGGATGAAGACGGTCGAAGGGTGCGTCGAGCACTTCGTTGATGACGTAGTTGCTACAGGCAACGAGCGTGATGGAAACAAAAGCCAGCAGAAGCCGGACGACGAGTTCGCGTGTGGCCAGTTCGGGATAGGAACTGAGCGGTACGATGACGCCGGGCAGAACGAAGAGGTTCTTGATGGAGTGGTCGAGCCGCGCGATGGCGATATGCGCACGAAGGCGCTCGGCAAACGTCACTGGCTGACGGACGGACTCAGGCATGATTCCGGGGGCTCCATTCGTTGGCCTTAAAGCAGTTTCCCTGATAATGCTGCGCCTTGCAGAATTTCATCGAAGGCCGTTCTCTTTAAAGAGAAACAGTATCGACGGCTGTTTCCTTCGAACAAAGTGGTGCAAATAACAGCAACTTCGATGTACACCTTCAGAGAAACTGCTTTAGCGTACCATTTCGTTGTGTCGCTGGCCTTAAAAGAACGCCGAGGAGAACACGCATCCTGCTCCTATTGCACAGGATGAAGGGTTGCCGAAAGAGGATAGGTCTTGAAGTCCTGTTTTGCCTGAGATAATGGGATGGATGGCTATTTTTGCTTGTTCCTCACACCTTGACGGTCGCTCCTCACGCCTGATTGCCGGGCTTTTGCTTGCTGCCGTGTCTGCCTTGAGCAGCGGTTGCCGTGCTCAGGGCGCATCCGCTCCGGGCAGCAGCTCCGCGACGCTTTCTCCGGAGCTTGCGCGCAAGGTGGCACTGCTGGTCCGCGCCAAGGCTCAGTTGCCTTTTAACTACGACGTGCGCGTGACCGACCGCAGACCGAGCACGGTGACCGGCTACGACCAGGTGACGGTATCGATTGGCGAATTCGGTAAAACGCTGAAGCCGATGACCTTTCTGGTCAGCAAGGACAACCAGACGATGGCGCAGATGAACACGTTCGATCTGTCGCAGAATCCCGAAGCGATTACCAGCGATGCAGGCAGGCCTGCTCGTGGTGGCAATGAAAACGCTCCGGTGAAGATTGTGGTGTACGACGACCTGGAATGCCCGTTCTGCGCGCGGATGCACAAGCAGATGTTCCCGGCAATCCTGGATCGTTACGGCGACAAGGTACGGATTGTGTACAAGGATTTTCCTCTGGTGCAGATTCATCCGTGGGGCATGCATGCGGCGGTGAACGCCGACTGCCTGGCCGAACAGAACGACGCAGCCTACTGGAACTTTGTGGATTACACACACGACCACCTGGACGAAATGGGCGTGGACCCAGCGGCACCCAAGGACAAGACAACCGAAAAGACCCTGCCGATGGCTCTGAAGCAACTGGATGCCAAGGCTCGCGAAGAGGGCGAGAAACAGAAGCTGGACATGAAGCGTCTAAATACCTGCATTGAGAAGCAGGACGAAACGACCGTGAAGAATACGATGAAGGAAGGCGATGCGCTGAATGTAAACGGCGTACCCGCTCTGTTTATCAACGGCGAAATGGTGACGGGCGCTATACCGATTGCTTATGTCTACCGCGCCGTGGATGATGCTCTGACAGCAAAGGGTGTAACGCCTCCGCCGGCTGTACCGCTTCCCTCTCCGGATGCTCCCGCAGCGGCGACCGAGACTGGGAAATAACTTTATTTTCTGGACGAACCTGCATCGGTTCTGCGACAACCGTGCGCAGATGGCCCGAAAACGATACCATTGCACCCGATGGCTTTAAAAAACCTACATCGCGCGACCTGGCTACTGACCACCACCAGCCTGCTTGTTCTGGTTCCTCTTTCCGGCTGCAAAAAAACACACGGAGCAGACGTGGTGGCCAGCGTGAACGGCCACGCCATTATGCGGACGGATATGGACCGCGCCTACGACGATCAGATGCGTTCACGGCGCGACCAGCAGACATCCAGCGACGAACAGGCCAAAAGCGATAAGTTGACTATTCTGCGCAGCCTGATCGACGGCGAGATTATCGAACAGCGTGCGGCCAAGATGGGCCTGACGGCGACCAACGAAGAGGTGGACGCCAAGCTGAACGAGATGAAATCGCATTACACGGAAGAACAGTTCAACCAGTTGCTGAAGGAAAGCAGCCGGTCACTGGACGAGGTGCGTCGCGATATTCGCCGGTCCATCACGCTGGAAAAGCTGATGAACAAGGAGATCAACAGCAAGATCAATGTGACCGATGCCGAAGTGGCCACGTTCTACGATGCGCACAAGGCAGACTTCAACCTGATTGAGAACAACCTGCACCTGGCGCAGATTGTGGTGACGAACCAGCCTGCTCCGCAGGGAGCAACCAATCTGCAAGGCAGCAAAGCCACCAACGATATCGATGCGCGCAAGAAGATTGCTACGCTGAAGGCGCAACTGGACAGCGGTGCCGACTTCAGCACGCTGGCGGCGAACTACTCGGAAGATCCGCAGACAGCTTCCAACGGCGGCGATATGGGCTATGTGGCCGAATCGGGGTTGCGGCAGAATGCAGTTGTCTGGGACGCGGTGAGCAAGCTGCGCGCCGGTGAAAGCACACCGATTATTCCGATTACACCGCCAGGCGCGAAGACTCCCATTGGTTACACGATCATCCACCTGTTTACGCGTGAACCCGCAGGACAACGCGATCTGAACAATCCGGCTGTACAGCAGAGCATCCGCGACCAGTTGCGTAATACACGCTCGCAACTGCTGCGTGCGGCATATCTCGAAATGCTGCGCGACCAGGCAAAGGTGGAGAACTACTTTGCGGAAGATATCTTCAAGGCTGGTTCAGCGGCTTAATTTTGTTGGATTGATAGAAACGGCCCGGTGTTCCGGGCCGTTTTGGTTTTTTGTGAGGAAGGTGCTTCCGAAAAAATCCCCATGTAGACAGCTTTGAAAAGGATGCGCTTGTGACTCTTTGTTGTTAGCGCCAGCCGAGGGCGGGAGCTATGTGTTTCAGGATGGATTCGAGTACGTGGGTGTTGTACTCAACACCGAGTTGGTTGGGCACAGTGAGCAGCAGCGTATCGGCTTCGGCGATGGCTTCGTCTTCCTTTAATTGGCGGATGAGTACATCGGGTTCGGCAGCGTAACTGCGGCCGAAGACCGCTCGCGTTTTGTCGATGAAGCCCACCTTGTCGCCATCGCGTCCGCTGGCGCCAAAGTACATGTGGTCAGTTTCGTTCATGAGCGCGAAGATGCTACGGCTGACGGAGACACGCGGCGTGCGGTTGTGTCCATACTCCTTCCACGCATTGCGATAAAGGCGAATCTGTTTGGCCTGCTGAACGTGGAAAGGCTCACCGGTTTCGTCGTCCTTGAGTGTAGAACTTTGCAGGTTCATACCGAGCTTTGCAGCCCAGATGGCAGTGGCGTTCGATCCTGCTCCCCACCAGACGCGGTCGCGCAGTTGTTCCGAAACGGGTTCCACGCGCAGAAGCCCCGGCGGATTAGGGAACATGGGGCGCGGATTGGGCTGGGCGAATCCTTCGCCTTTGAGAAGTTCGAGAAATTTTTCGGCATGGCGACGCCCCATCTCCGCATCGGACTCACCGGCTGCTGGAGCGTAGCCGAAGTGACGCCAGCCCTCGATGACCTGTTCGGGCGATCCGCGGCTGATGCCGAGTTGTAGACGTCCGCGCGAGATGAGGTCGGCGGAGCTGGCGTCTTCCAACATGTAATACGGGTTTTCGTAGCGCATGTCGATGACGCCCGTACCGATCTCGATATTGCTGGTGCGCGCACCGATGGCGGCGAGCAGAGGGAACGGCGAGGCAAGCTGGCGCGCGAAATGGTGTACGCGGAAGTAGGCACCGTCGAGCCCGATGCGCTCGGCTTCTACGGCGAGGTCGATGGACTGCAACAACGTGTCAGATGCACTGCGCGTGCCGGACTGCGGCGAAGGCGACCAGTGACCAAAGGAAAGAAAGCCGATCTTCTTCATACAAGAAGCAGATTCACCAAAGGGTCGGTTGGATGCAGACGCGTGAGTGAAGGCTATAGGCAGTACATCTTCAGGTGCAGATGGCAAAAGAGGCCTTCGACTGATACCCTTATGACCTGCCATGCCTTTGCGGTGATATTTGCTGAAGCCGAATGTTTTCGCTTTCAGAGAACGAATCGCAACGATCACCACAAGAACATAACGGGCCTTCATACTTTCGCAATGCGTATCGGATATTTCGGCGGCACATTTGATCCACCACACTGCGCGCATCTGCATGCGGCACAGCTTGCCGCGGATGCGTTCCAGCTGGATCGCGTGCTGATGGCTCCCACCGGCATTCAACCGCTGAAGGCAGAAAAGCCCAGGGCGGGCTATGTGGACAGGCTGGCGATGACGCGTCTGCTGTGCGGCGAAGACGCTCGCCTGGAAGTTACGGATGTGGACGCTCCGCATGCGGACGGTTCTCCGAACTACACCGTGGATGCACTGGCTCGTCTGCGCGAGCAATATCCGGATGCCGAGATTTTTGTGGTAGTGGGTGCGGACAGTTTTTTGAGTGTACGCCGCTGGCACGAGGCGGAGAAGCTGCTGAACGAAGCCAACTGGATTGTGCTTTCACGCGAAGGATTTGACCTGGGCGATATGTCGGATCTGCATCTGACATCGGAACAGGCAGCGCGTGTGCATACGCTGGCAACGTTTGATGAACACATCTCGGCGAGCGATCTGCGGGAGCGTCTGCGGCTGGGCATTTCGTGCGGCAATATGCTGACAACGAAGGTGACGCTGTTCATTGCACGCATGCACCTGTATCACCAGGAACGCTGATCAGCGTTGTATCGACCTATAGGTTTGAGAAAAGTCTGTTTTTCTTCTGCTTTGAAGGGGCCCGGCTTTAGCCCGGCCATAGTGTGTGTTTTGTTTTCCCTCAGCGGCTAAAGTCTCCTTCTTTCGAAGGTCCCATGCGGAAGGCTGAAGCCCTTGCCTTCCGAAAGATCTCCCTTATGATCGTTTGAGATTTTCGAAAGCATTGCGCGGATACCCACATCTCAAAAAACGAAATGTGGGGTACCTGGTTTCCTGTTCTTATGAGCGGACGAAAATGCTGTGCGCGGGTATTCTGTTACAGGAGTAAAGGAGAACAATGCCCTCAACATTGGAATCGAACCAGCTACTGGCTGCCGCCGTGGACGCCGCCGAAAGCAAGAAGGCAGAAGAGATTCGTATCCTTGCACTCGACCCGGCGGAGAGTTCGTTGACAGACTATTTTCTGATCTGCAACGGCACCAACGAAAGGCAGAATGCCGCTATTGCCGATGAGATTGAATACCGCCTGAAGAAAGACTTCGGCGTGCTGCCCAACTCAGTGGAAGGCCGCCGGCAGGGCGAATGGATTCTGATGGATTACGTGGACTTCGTAGTCCACATCTTCATGCCGGAAAAGCGCGAATACTACGGGCTGGAACGCCTGCGCAAAACCGCGAAGACCATCAGCGCTGCCGACCTGAACGAAGAAATCAAAGCCGCCCTGGCAAAGACTCGCGCGAAGTCTCCCGCGAGAGCTGTGCCCCAAAAAGCAGTCGCAAAGAAGGCTGTTAAAGCTGCAGGCATGAAGCCTACGAAGGCTATCGCAAAGCCTGCGTCGAAAAAGGCTGTAAAAGTGGTGGCAACATCTGCTGGCAAGACTGCCGTAAAGGTTGCGGCGAAGAAAGTTGCAGCAAAGAAAGCTGTGAAGGTTGCGACGAAGTCCGCACTGGCAAAGAAGAGTGCCGCGAAATCTGCAACAAAGAAAACGGCTGCAAAGAAACAGGCAACGAAGTAGTTTCTACTTACGGATTGCTTGCTTTTCGCAGGTTATTTGTTCAAGGCAATAGCAATAGAAGGGTGCTGGCATCCTGTAAACCACATCTCGATAAAGCCGAGATGTGGGGCACCCGTGCTTGTGATTGGTGCAACTGCTTTGGAGTGGATAAGAAGCGTGCTAATGCAAGACAGGCGGAGAGCCAAAGCTCTCCGCCTGCCTGTTTCGGATTGTGAATCCGTGTTAGAAGTTCAACTTGAGTTGGAACTCCGTGGTACGCGGAGCACCCACGCTGAAGGTACCCGAGCCACGCTGAACGCGGTTGTTGTTCTGACCGTCGTAGGTATTCTCCGACTGTAGATAACCTGAGGTGGTTACCGTTGCACCACCGGCGCTGCTGGTGTTCAGCAGCGTGCCGCTTGTGGCGCTTGAGAAGGTACTGAAGTTGGAGAAGTTTGCCACGTTATACATGACAATGGACGGCTCCAGGCTGAGACCTTCGCGGAACTTCGACAACCGGATGGGGTAGGAGAAGTTCAGGTCGAAGGAGCGGAATGCGGGATTCGCGATGGATGTCCGCGACGCTGCTGCTGCAATCGGCTGCATGGTAGCGCCGATGGCAGTCATCTGGGCCTTGGTCATTAATCCTGCGTTGACCAGTGCCTGTCCTGCGGGTGTAAGCGAACCTGCATAGGTTGAGTTAAAGGTGTTGATGTATTTGGAAACATCCTTCGGTGAGACGCTGTGCATGTAGTCGCCCACTCCCGTGCCCGGAGCCACATCGCCCGTGGTACCGTCGCCGGTCACATCGGAAAGGAAGATGCTGCCATTGGTTGTACTATCATTCACCGTGGAATCGAGGTAAAGGGTACCGGGAGTTGCTGAGTAAAAATGGCCGATGAAGCCAAGCCGCGGGCCGTACTTGAGCAGCATGGAGCCACCGAAGTTGACCTGGTGCTTATGATCGAGGCCGTTGCGTCCCATATACTGCAACGGGTTGTCATTGTCGATGGTATTTGCAGAGAAGAACTGGTCCGAACCAGCCCCATTACCATCGCTGGCAAGACTATTGATACGCGACAGGTTGTAAGAGACCTGCACGTTCGCAGACTGGATACCCGGTGCAGGGTGGTTTGCATTCTGGCGGAAGACGACCTGGAGAGCGTCGTATCCTGAACGGCCTTGAGGGAGCAGGATTCTGCCGCTACCCAAAAGGGGATTTGCACCTGGGAAGGCAGACGCAGGAACTTCTCCCTTCAGGTTTGTAACCGGGTAACCACCGAGCTGGTTCACACCACCATCAAGACCATTAACGGCAAAATCGCCAATCAGAGCACCGTTGTCAATGGCGCACTGTGCCTGCGCAATCGTGTTTCCAGATGAGCATCCATAAGAACTGGCAGTGGCGGCAATAGCCGCCGCAGCAGCAGCCTTATCCAGATAGCGAGCAGCACCGATGTGATTCAGATCGGTAGCGATTGGAATCTTGAGGATGCTGTTGTGCACATACGACGCAGAAAGCGTGGCATTCCGGAAGATTTCGCGCTGGATGCCAGCATTGAACTGCTCCGAATAAGGCGTGCGGTAAGGCTGTCCATAGATGCCCGCCGCATTCAACGTTTCTCCCAGGTAACCACCATTGGCCACAGAAGAATGAGCCGTGGTAGCTGTCTGGTACTGTTGCTGTAGCTTGACAAGCAGCGGGGCTGCCTGCACAACAGGCAGCGTGGTGCAGATGTTGCGGAGTGAAACGTTATCCACACTGGTTACAGTGGTTCCATCGGGCATGCTGACCGCATAACCTCCGGTGCAAACGCTGCGGTCATCAAAGAAAGCACCCGACTTAAGCAATGCGTTCCGTGCGTTGGTGGTGTTGTTGAAGACATCACCTTCGTAGTAAATACCGAAGCCCGCGCTAAGCACAGTCTTGTGGTCGCCGGGAGCGTAATTGAAACCAACCTGGGGGCCGAAATTGGCCCAGGACTGGTGGACCCGCGTGGCGGAAAGGCTCGGATCCCACAGGGAAAGCAGACCAGTGGACGGGGACAGACCGGCGCAGGGGCTGGCGGTAAAGGCCGAACCATCCAGATCGGCACAAGTGGGCAGGTTGATGTCCTGATTCGCACGACCGGTATCGACGCTCCAGCGTACACCCATGACCATGGTGAGATTGGGGGTGATCTTCCAGTTGTCGGAGAGATATGCGCCAGAGCGCCAGTCGCCCACACCGCCGCCAGGCATATTAAATTCAGAGCGCTCAGTAAAGGCACCCTGACCATTGCCAATAATAACCGTTCCTACGTGATACCCGTTTAGCGGATCGGACTCGCAAGACGCAGCGCCAGCAACACCGCCGCAGTTTACCAGCTTCGTGCTCACAGACTCCGCAGCGCGAGGGCTAAGGCCATAGAAAGCTGCAAACCCACCTCCGAGAATACGATTCATGGAGTAGCCGAAGCGAATATTGTGCGAGCCCTTGGTCCAGCTACCGTCATAACGGAACTGTTTGTCAGATTGGAAGGTTCCCTGCGGAGCCAGATAGTTGGGGCCCGCATAGAGATGCTGTGACGAGTTGTAAAACGCGAATCCGGGGAGGGGATTATAGATAGACGAGTTCCCCTTCGTCGCATCGCCGAGAATGTTGTGGAACTTCTCATACGAGACGCGGAACGAATGGGTAAAGCGGCCCGTTGCGAAGTCCGCACCACCAGCAATGCCGGGAGTGTTGTTCCGCGTGCTATACAGCCAGTAGCCATAACCATAATTAGAGGCAAGCGAGTTCACGTTGTAGTTGCCGCGAACAAAATAGTGGCCACCGAACGGTCCGTTGTAATCAAGACGGGCGGTGGAGTATGTTTCGCGATAGGGGCTGGGGATTGCGGGATATTGTGCGGCAATCGCCGAGAAAAGTGCATCCTTGCCCGTGTTCACCGGGGTGGCAGAAGAAGAATCCTGCTTGATGCGCTCGGAGTTGGCGAAGAAAAACAGCTTGTCCTTGATGATAGGGCCGCCAATGTTGCCGCCGAACTGGTTGCGCTGGAAGGGGACGTCCGTACCGTTCTTGGTCAGAGCGTAACCGGCACGGTGATCCTGGAAGTTATAGAAAAGCTGGCCATGGAAGCTGTTCGTGCCGGAGTTCGTGGAAACGAGTACCAGACCGGTGGAGGTAACGTCACCGCCTACGTCAGCATTCGAACGGTTCAACTGGAACTCGTTGATGGCACCCTGCGAAACATTGAAGATAGTGGTTCCAACGGTTTCGTCGGTGATGTCCTGACCATCAAGGAGGATACGGGTGGTACGTCCTGAGACACCGTCGACCGAGATAGCCGAGTAACCTGCCTTGGTGGGATCAAACGACTCACCCGACTGGAGAATAACCCCTGGTTCGATCTGCGCCAGATCGAGGAAGTTACGGCCATTTACGGGCAGGGTGTCGATCTGCGCCTTGGTGATTACGTCGCCGACAGAAATCTGGTCCGTATTCACCTGGACGTCGCCGGCGCTAACGCTGATTTCAGTGGTGGACTGGCCGAGGGTGAGCTTGATGCTGCCAGAGGTTGCTGTACCGGTGCGGATCACGGTATGGACCGAAGAGGTCTGGAAGCCGGGGGCGGCGACCGTGACGGTGTAGTTGCCCGGGTTCAGGGGACCAACCGAATAGAAGCCAGCATTGTCGGCCGTGAGTTCGCGCTTGAAACCGGTTTCGGGGCTGGCGATGGTGATGCTTGCGCCACCGACTACGGCACCGGATGGGTCGGTGATGGTGCCGCCGATGGAACCGCCATTTACAGAGATTGCCTGGGCCAGAGCAGAAGGGGCCAGAATCACCGATGCACCGGTGAGTGTAACCGCAGCGAGTGCAAGACTGACTAAGTGTTTATTCATCAATGAGTACCTCAGAAATTGCTGTCGTGAGCAGGCTCAACACGGGGAGAGCCGAAATATTCAGAAATTCTGGGGAAATTGAATGCACGTAACGTTCCATTAACAATTTGGGCGGAGCGCACTCGGCTTTTGGCGCAATATGACATCTTTAAGCCAAAATTTAACTTGATTGTCTATGTGTTTTCATATTTTTATATATAGTTTGTAGAAATTTAGCTTCGCTGCGTCGCCAAAATCGTAGGACAAGCAACGAGGGAGCTTCTCCCTGCTTCATTTGGGACACAGGAATGGCGAATCGGTTGTTCCTAGCCATTGATTTCTGTGAATTAAGGTAACCCCTTTCATTTGTGTAGATAGAAGTAGGTTTTGCCCTCTGTTTTCACGTGACTTTATTATTTTTGGTTACACGAAAATATGCTCTTGTTTTCGAGCCAGAAGCACCCACGAAGCTCCTGATTGATCTTGAACAGTTATGCGATGAATCCATGCGCGAACTCTGACGGATAGGATTGGAGATCATGGCTTTGCGAATCACACTGCTGTCGGTTCGACCCGGAGCGGTACATCATGCGGCGATAGAAAAACTGGCGGTCGAATATCTTGAGCGATGTGGACGCAGTTTACCGGCGCAGGCACGTGCATTCCGCACCGATGTGGCTTTGCTGGAATTTGTGGCGGAAGAGAAACGAGCAGGTGCGGCTGCGTTCTGGATAGCCGACCTGAATGGGCGCTTGCTGGACTCCGTGGCCTTCGCAGATCGCATTCGGAGTGAGCGCGACAACGGCATACGGCACCTGATGATAGCGATTGGGCCCGCGGATGGATGGTCGGATGAGGCAAGAGCAGTGGCAGGGTTGAGACTGTCGTTAGGCGTGATGACACTGCCGCATGAGTTGGCGTGGCTGGTGCTCGCGGAACAGATCTATCGCGCGAGTACGATTTTGCAGGGGCATCCATACCATCTGGGGCACTAGAGCGTGTTTTCTCACAGGAATGACGGGACGTTTGTTCTCAGGTGATATGCCCACAGAGGCTAAGGTATTTCTCACGAAGGCTGTATAGCAATCCATTGCTGCTGCGCTGTTTTCTCTCTTAATTTTGTGGTGCTTCGACAGAAGAGCGGAAGCTCTTCCCTTCCGAAAGCACCAACGCAATCGTTTGAGGTGGACATGGTGGAGATGAACGAGCAGGATGATGGGCAGCGGCGTGGCATTCTGCTGATCCACACTGGTGCGGGCAAGGGCAAGACCACGGCGGCGCTGGGTACGGCAATGCGTGCGGCGGGCAATGGCATGCGCATTCTGGTGTTGCAGTTTTTGAAGGGCTCGTGGCATTACGGCGAATTGGATGCAGCGGAGAATTTCAACGGCGACCTGGTGATTCGGCAGATGGGTCGCGGCTTTGTGAAAGTGGGCGGTGCCGAGACCGATCCAGAAGATTTGCGGCTGGTACGCGAGGCATGGGACACGGCGGTTGATGCGATGCAGTCGGGCGAGTGGGACATGATTGTGCTCGACGAGATTAACTACGCAATCGGTTACGGCATGCTGGACGCGGACGAGGTTGCCGCTGCTCTGCGTGAACGGCCTGCGATGTTGCATGTGATTCTAACCGGCAGGAATGCGCATCCTGCGCTGATTGAGCTGGCTGATACTGTGACCGAAATGCGCGAGGTGAAACATGCTTATACGCGCGGCATACAGGCACAACGCGGCATTGAGTTCTGACGATCTCTCAAGTTGAGACGATGCATCGATACAACATGATGCTTGTATGCATCTGTGCTATGTTCCGCAACACGAATGATTGCAGGCTTTTGCATTGCCAGAATGTTGACGTGCCCACTAGAGTCACTGGTATGCGTTTTCCATCTGTGTGTGTTGTTCTATTGGCCGCAGTTTGTATTGCGGCTTTGCCCGCCCAGTCTCGTGATGCGGCGCTTGCCAATCATGTAAAAGCCGATATGAGTTTTCTTGCCAGCGATACGCTGGGCGGCCGCGGCAGCCTGACGCGAAATGAACATATGGCAGCACAATACTGCGCCAGTGTGTTTGAAGGGCTTGGGTTGAAGCCTGCTGGCGATAACGGCACTTACATTCAGAAAATTGGCGTTGATCTTTCGCATACAAGCGAGCGGATGAAGCAGCAGCTGGCTACGTTTGAAGACACGCCGCGCACGGAGACGTGGAATGCTGTAGCTGTTCTGCCGGGAAACGATGCACAGCTAAAGAATGAGGTGATTCTGCTGACGGCGCACCTGGATCACCTGGGCACGCTGAAGGAATCGAAGAATGGCGACTCGATTTACAACGGTGCCGATGACGATGCCAGCGGCACCACTGCCGTGCTGAACATAGCTCGTGCTTTGGCTGCGGGCAAGCCGTTGAAGCGCACCGTTGTGTTTGCGCTGTTTGGCAGTGAAGAGATGGGTGGGTTTGGTGCGCGTGGATTTCTGGCGCATCCACCGGTACCACTGAATACTCTGGTGGCGAACCTGGAATTTGAGATGATTGGTCGACCGGATAGCGCTGTGCCGGAAGGCACGCTGTGGCTTACCGGATATGAACGCAGCAACCTTGGCCCGGAGCTGGCGAAACACGGCGCGCACATTGTGGCGGACCCACATCCGAAGGAAAACTTCTTTATGCGCAGTGATAACATTGCGCTGGCGCGGCAGGGGATTATTGCGCAGACGGTGTCGTCGTTCGGGCTGCACAAGGATTATCACCAACTGTCGGACGAGATTAAAACCATCGACTTTACACACATGACAGAGGCAATTCGTTCGATGGAGGAACCAGTGCGCTGGTTGTCGGATTCAGCGTGGAAACCGCAATGGAATCCAGATGGCAAACCGGATGCTCCGACGCAGCGTCGCCCGCAGTAATTCCAGCAGTGCAATTTGTATTGGAACGGCATCGCTTTGGCTGTGCCGTTTTCTTTTTACATGTCTGCTTCAATAGTTAGTTAACAAAACTAACCTTATTTCCCCTCAGGGGCTAAAGCCCCGTGCTTTCGCGGAGCTTATACGGCACGGCTAAAGCCGTACCCTTACGATTCTTGCGTCATGATTGCTTTGCGGCCTGGAAGAGGAAAGCGGTTCGTGCTTTGCACGAATTCATACTTTGGCTTCGCGAAGGTGGACCCGACACGAAGTCCATTTTTGAAAAGAAGGAACGAACGCAGAGTAAGCAACGTTCCAGCAAAATACGCAGTGCTTTCTTTGTGCTCATTGCGTATAGCTTTTTAGCAGCATTGACGGAAGCCCTATTTGAATTCGAGCATGGCTTCGTCAATGTAGCACCAGCCCCAGCTTTCACCCGGTTCGACGGACTGCATAACAGGGTGGCCTGCGGCATGGAAATGCTTTGTTGCGTGCTTTCCGGGAGAAGCATCGCAGCAACCTACGTGACCGCATACAAGACACATGCGCAGATGCACCCAACGACCACCGGTCTTTAAACACTCTTCGCAGCCACGCGTGTTGGGCGTTACGTCGTTGATCTGATCGGTATGCGTGCAGGTTGCCATCAAGCACCTCTTTTGCATTTCGCGATATGAAATTGGGAAGGCTCAGTAATTACCACATGCTCTCAGCTGCTGAAGCCGCTTGCTTTGTAGAAAGTTTACGGCCCGGCTAAAGCCAGGCCCCTTCAAAACTCTCAAAAGAAACTACTGCCGTAACTGTACCAGCGTGGCACCCTGACCGCCCTCGTTGTAGGGCGGCTCTTCGATGCTGACTACGTGCGGATGTTTGCGCAGGTAGTCGCGCAGGCTGCGGCGAAGAATGCCCATGCCGGTTCCATGCACCACACGCACGGTGGAGCGACCGGCGAGAAATGCCTGGTCGAGGAAGCGTTCGACTTCGTCGCGGGCTTCGTCTGCGGTGCGACCGATGACATTGATCTCGCCAGGCACTGCGTCGGGTTCGCGCGCGACGATCTTGATGCCGCGCTTCTGCGCCTGCTGCAGGGGCGATTGACGCGGTGCGGGCACGGTGACATGCGCGATGTCGTCCTTGGGGACGCGCATCTTCATGGGGCCGATGGAGACCTCGCAGGCGCGGTCGTCGATGATGCGTTCGACCTTGGCGTCGCGGCCCATGGATTTGAGGCGCACCATGTCGCCCGCGTTGACGGCGCGCACGACGTGCGGCTGCGCTGCGGGATTTTTCTTGTCGGCGCCGGAGACGTGCGCCACAACGGTTTGATTGAAGCTCTCCTGGAACTCGCGCTTGAGACGAGCGATACGGCGATCGGCCTCGGCACTGGCCTTGACCTTTGCGCCCTTGTCTTCGATGGACTTTACGCTTTCGCGCATCTGGTACTCGAACTCTTTCATGAGCGAGGCGAGTTTGACTTCGAGTTCACGCGCGCGCTTGTGCTGCTCGTTTCTGCCGTCGGCTTCGAGACGACGCTTCTCACGCTCGACCTCCATCTCGCGCAGGCGCAGCTCGCTGCGCTCGTCGGCCACGGCGCTAAGCTGCGTGTGCAGCTCGTCGAGGAAGCGCGCGATGTCTGCCGACTGCGTGGTAACAGAAGCACGTGCGGCGCGGATGATGGATGACTCAAGCCCAAGGCGCTCGGCGATGTTGATGCCGCTGGAGGCGCCGGGAACGCCCATGCGCAGTTCATAAGTCGGCGCGAGTGTGCGTTCGTCAAAACCGACGGCGGCATTGACCACACCGGCATGTTTGGCCGCGTAAATCTTGAGCGATGTGAGATGGGTGGTGATGATGCTCCATGCGCCGAGTGTGAGGAAGCGTTCGCTGATGGCGACGGCGAGTGCCGCACCCTCTTCCGGGTCGGTTGCCGAACCGAGCTCGTCGAGCAGTACCAGGGCGCGATTGTCGGCTTCGCGCGCGATCTGGTTGACGTGGGAGATGTGCGCGGAGAAGGTCGAGAGGTTGCGCTCGATGGATTGCGCGTCGCCGATGTCGGCGTAGACCGAGGAGAAGATGGGCAGCCGCGCCGCAGATGCAGGCACAGGCAAGCCGGCCTGCGCCATGAGTGCGAGCAGACCCACGGTTTTGAGCGCAACCGTTTTGCCGCCGGTGTTGGGCCCGCTGATGATGAGCTGGCGGCCCGCTCCGGGAAGGCTGAGAGTTAGAGGTACGATCTGCGCGCGCTCTTCGCGCATGCGCAGTTGCAGCATGGGATGGCGCGCGGCTTCGAGGCTGAGCGCGGGTTCGTTGTTATGCGGTTTGCCGTCGGTGAAGACCGGGCGGACGCAGTCGAGATCCTGCGCGAAACGTGCATAGACGAAGTGAGCTTCGATCTTTGCCAGCACCTCGGTACCGCGTGCGATGGAGCCTGCCTGCTCGCCGACGGCCTGGGTCATGGCAACGAGGATGCGGTGAATCTCCTGCTGCTCCTCGTCGAGCAGGCGAACGAGTTCGTTGTTTTGCTCGATGGTCTCCATCGGTTCGACGAAGACGGTTTGGCCGGAAGACGAGGAGCCGTGCACCACGCCGGGAACACGGCGGCGGAACTCGGTTTTCACCGGGATGACGAAGCGCTCGCCACGGATGGTGATGAGGTCTTCCTGGGTGCCGCCCTCGGCGGAAACGGCTCGGAGCTGGCGTCGGAGGCTCTCTTCAATGGCCTTGTGCTGCCGCTCCATGGCTTTGCGGATGCGAGCGAGTTCGGGCGATGCGCTGTCGGCAAGCGAGCCGTCGGATTCGATCTTGCCGCTGATCAACTGCAGGAGGCGAAAGAAATTAATGTGCAGGACGGGCTGCGAAAGCGCCGTGATCGTCGGCCAGCGGTCGGCGATGAACTCAGGCGGTTCGACGATGAGGTTGCGCCAGTCGGCAATGTGCTCGGCCAGTTCGGCGATGCGGCGCAACTCCATCGGTTCGAGCGCGGCATTGGGGATACGGGACTTGTCCAGAAGTACCGTGGCGTCGAAGAGGCCGTGGAAAGAAAAGGTTCCGCCCGCGATAAGGAAGAGGCGAACTTCCGCCGTCAGCGACTGGGCATGCTCGATAGCCTGCAAGTCACGCGTGGGTTCAAGAGCGAGGACATGGGCGCGTCCGAGAGGCGATTGCGTACGGCCCGCGAGGTTGTCCCGAAGACGCGTCCATTCAAGCGCTTCGGGGCTGGTCTGACGCAAGGTGGAAAGCTGGGCCATGCCTCTATTTTATTGATTTTTCATTGCTTCTGGCCTGATACAGGACAGGTATATCAGGGCTTGCCCTACACCGAGACGCGATCGATTCCACTTAAACCTTTTATAATTAAATACATGGTAACAATACTCATGCCGTGTCAATAGAAAAATCGTTATTTTTCCGTAAAGTCATCGCTAACTAAATGAGCTACGGCAAGCCCAAAAGGCTTGACTATCGTCTATCGTTACCGGTAAAACACGCGAGGCAAAGATTCTTTAACTTTTGACGTTCTGAATCAACGCTGGTTTCACTTTTGGAGGTCACATGCACCATAAATATTCTTTAGTGAGGCCGCTTCTGGCGGTTTCGCTGGCCGTACCACTGGCGCTTAGCGCAGTGGCACAGTCTGATAGCACATCTGTTTCCGGTTCTGTTACCGATGCAACGGGTGCATTGCTACCTAACGCAAAGGTCGTTCTTCACAATGAAGCAACTGGCGTGGAGAACACAACCAGCACGAACGATAGCGGTCAGTACACCATCACGAACGTGCAGCCCGGTCGTTACTCGGTAACGGTAACGGCAAGCGGCTTTCAAACCTACAAGGTCAGCGGCGTTCAGGTAGACGCCTCCATCGCCCGGCGTGTGGACGCACCGCTACAAGTTGGCGATACGAGCACCAGCGTAAGCGTGGAAGCCAACACCAACACGGTGCAGACGGAATCTGCCGTGCTGGGCCAGTTGGTAACGCAGGAGCAGGTCAAGAGCATTCAGCTCAACGGCCGTAACCCGCTCTTCCTCGCCCAGATGGAGCCCGGCGTCATCCGCACCACGCCGATGGCGAACTTCTCCTTCGGCCTGGACAACGGCATCTATATCGGTGGCGCACGTAACCAGGATGCCCTGATCACTCTTGACGGCGCTCCCATGGTGCGTACCCGTTCCAACGGCACTTCGGTTGGTACTGCGGACGTGGACTCCACCTCGCAGGTGCAGGTCCTGTCCAGCGCGTATCCCGCTGAGTATGGTCGCTCCGATGGTGGCCAGGTTCGTATCGTTCCCAAAAGCGGAACATCTGACTTCCACGGCACCGTTTACGAATATCTGCGCAACAACTTCTTCAACGCAAACACCTGGCAGCGTAAGACGGCTGCAGCTACGAAGGATCACCCGGCAGCTTTCCGTTACAACCAGTACGGTTTCAACCTGAATGGACCGGTATACATCCCCGGCCACTGGAACAAGGATAAGTCGAAGCTCTTCTTCCTCTTTGGCCAGGAGTATGTCAGCTATACCGCAGACGATACGGTATTCCGTGTCGTGCCATCTGAAAAGATGCGTACGGGTGACTTCAGCGAACTGCTGACCTCCAACATCTATGGATACCCTTCGACAGGCACCAAGATCAAGATCCCTGGCACCAACCCGGCGCAGTACTACCCCAACAACGTAATCACATCAGGACTAAGCTCGAACGGACTTGCTTTGCTCAGGGCATTCCCGGCACCAAACCTGACGGGCAATCCCCAGTTCAACTGGGTGGACGCAGCCGCCGCACCACAGCGCCAGCGTAAAGACACCCTGGTGGTGGATTACGTTCCCGCAGATGCACACCGTATCCGCGTGACCATACTGAACTATGCATTCACACAGACTTCGCCACACAACGGCAACTTCAATATGCTGCCGCAGAAGTGGCAGCGTCCGAACCAGGTAGGCGTATTCCACTACTCCTGGACCATCAGCCCGACCATGGTGAACGAAGCAGTCGCCTCGGCTGCTTCCGATCACGTGACCATCGGTGTGGATACCTCCAGCGGCCTGTGGGACCGTACCAAGTACGGCATTAACTATCCTTACCTGTTCGGCGCTGCAACCAAGGACTTGCCAAACAAGTTCCCGACAGTACAACTTGGCGGCACCGGCGGCAACGGCTCTGGTCAATTCACGCTGATGGACGGTACGCCCTATCCGTCGAAGTCGGGCGGTATCGTATATACCTTTGGAGACAACCTGACGAAGGTGTGGGGCAACCACACTGTGAAGATCGGTGCCTCTGCGGAGTACGCAGGCGAAAACAACAAGGATCAGATTACCGTTTCAAACACGCCGGGCTCCACCAACAACCAGAACGGTCGATTCAACTTCTTTGACGCAAATCCCTCAGGCACTGGCGTTGCTGTAGCAAATGCGGCGCTGGGTAGGTTCGATACGTACGCGGAAATCGGTCAGCGTTCGTATACCCTGTATCGTGCGTGGGCATATGATGCCTTCGCTCAGGATAGCTGGCACGTGACCCCGAACCTCGTCATGGAGTTCGGTGTGCACTACAGCTTCTACAACCCGTACTACGCCAAGTGGGGCAACCAGTCCGTTTTCAGCCCGAAAGACTACAACTCCAGCAGCGAAGCTGTCGTGAGCCAGCTTGACGGCACTGTCGTCGGCACACCGGAGCAGCTTTTCAATGGAGTTGTGATTCCGGGCAGCGGTTTCCCGTCCTCTGCCAAGGGCCACGTTTCGGACGATATCCTGGCAAACGGCTATAGCTTCCTGTTCCGTGGCTATGACCGCCAGTACTCGCCCACGGTAAAGACGAACTTCCAGCCGCGCTTCGGTATCACCTACCAGGTAAAGCCGGGTACGGTAATCCGCGGTGGCGGTGGTCGTTACGTCCAGCGCCTCGGCATTACGGACAACGTGTTCACGGGCGGTAACGCACCGTTCCAACCTTCGGCTGCAGTGTCCAACGGCAACGTGGATACTCCGGGCGGCGCAACGTCCGCAAACTATGCCCAGATCTATTCGTCGCAGAACTACAGCTACCCCAGCCCTGAGGCATACAACTGGAACCTCACGGTTGACCAGGAACTGAAGTCGCTCGGCGTACTCACCATCTCGTATGGTGGCCGTCGCGGTATTCACCTGGAAGAGCTGTTGAACATCAACCAGCTTCAGCCGGGTACCATGTTCCTGCCCCAGAACCAGATTCCCGATCCGGCGAATCCTGGAAAGACGAAGACGATCAACGAGAACGCCTTGCGTCCTTACAAGGGCTACTACACCATCAATCAGGCAACAAATGCTGGCGCATCGAGCTACCACTCGCTGCAGGTCAACCTCCGTCGCCGCCTGACCAACGGTCTGTTGTTTGGCGTGGCGTACACCTGGTCCAAGTCGCTTGACTTTGGTTCCAGCAACGGCACTAAGCTGCCCAACACATTTGACATGAAGCCGATGTGGGGCAGGAGCGACTTCGACCGTCGCCACGTATTCCTGGCAAACATCGTGTACAACATCGACCAGTTCAACCACTCCTCGCACTTCATCAATCGTGCGGTGCTTGGCCACTGGCAGGTGTCGGGCACATTGCAGGGACAGACGGGCGCAGGTCTGAGCGCAACCAGTTCCACGGATTTCGCGGGTGTAGGCAGCGGCTCCGGTGCCCAGTACGTACGTCTGATCAAGCCGTTGACAGTCTCGAAGTCCTTCGCGGGTCAGTCGGGTACAAGCACCTTCTTTGATACGACGGCATACGCCACCGATGCGCAGATGAAGGGCATCTATAGTGGCACATTCGCACCGCGTGGCGCCCGTAACGTGATCAGCGGACCGGGCTTCCAGAGCTACAACATGGCTCTGAACAAGAGCTGGGTTCTGATCCCCGGCCACGAAAGCACGGCTCTCACCTTCCGTGCAGAAGCCTTCAACCTGGCCAACCATCCCACACCAGACAACCCGGATACGAACTATACCTCCGGCACGTTTGGACGCAGTACGACCAAGGGCGGCACGTACGGCATGGATCGTCAGTTCCAGTTCAGCCTGCGCGCTTCGTTCTAGTCGCAGTTACTGGTTCTACTCAGAGGGCTCCGCTTTGGCGGGGCCCTTTTCTTTTGCTTCGCGGGTATCCTTCTGGGTTTCGTGTGCTTGGGAGTTCGAGGCACCCCAAGAGAGATAATTTATCGAATTGCACTTGTAAGAATGGGATTTTGTCTGCGAAGCTGCTATGCGCTGCAGCGATTCGTACAATGTGCGTATGGGTTTTCCTGTTTCCAGAATGCGGCGGATGCGCCGTACCGAGGCTTTGCGGTCGCTGGCGAGAGAGACGTTTCTGCTGCCGTCGCAACTGATCTATCCGCTGTTTCTGTGCCCGGGCGAGGGTGTGCGCAAGCCGGTGAGCAGTATGCCGGGCGTGTTCAATCTTTCGATCGACGAAGCCGTGAAAGAGGCCGCCGAGTGCGCTCGGCTGGGGATTGGCGGACTGCTGCTGTTTGGCCTGCCGGAGACGAAGGACGAGGTGGGCAGCGGAGCGTACGCCGACGACGGCATTGTGCAGCGCGGATTGCGTGCCCTGAAGGCCGATGCGTCGCTGAAGAACCTGGTGCTGATTGCCGATACCTGCCTATGCGAATACACCAGCCACGGACATTGCGGAATACTCACCGGCGAGGGTGAGGCGTGCACCGTGCACAACGACCGGACGCTGTCGCTGCTGGCAAAAACCGCGGTTGCGCAGGCGCGTGCGGGTGCGGATGTTGTGGCTCCGAGCGACATGATGGACGGCCGGATTGCTGCAATTCGTGCGGCACTGGACGAGGCTGGATTTTCTGATACCCCGATCCTGAGCTATGCTGCAAAGTTCGCTTCGGCATTTTACGGGCCGTTCCGCGAAGCCGCCGACTCCACACCGCAGGCGGGCGATCGCCGTGGTTACCAGATGGACAGCACGAATCTGCGCGAGGCTATGCGCGAGGTGGCACTCGACGTAGAAGAGGGTGCAGATATGCTGCTGGCCAAGCCCGCCGGGCCTTACCTGGACGTAATCCGTGCTACACGTGCGCAGTCCAATCTGCCGCTGGGAGCCTACCAGGTGAGCGGCGAATACAGCATGCTGCATGCGGCCTTTGAACGCGGCTGGCTCGACCGGAAGCGTGCCATGATGGAGAGCCTGCTGGCCATTCGTCGGGCCGGAGCGGATTTTATCGTGACCTATTTTGCAAAGGACGCAGCAGAATTATTGCAGTAGACGAGATATCGGCATCCCGGTATATAAAGAGATGCTGGCATTTTGCGGATATGGCGAAAACACAGCGGGAATGTGTACTCTTTGGAGTTGTAAACGACAAAGGACGCAAGACTTGCGTAATGTTCTCAATGGCTGGATGTAGGGTCGTTGTCAGCGATACTGTTTTTAAAGCATCTTTTCGCGATGGTGTGGAGTCAGGATCATCTGTGAATGCCGTTTTCCCTTGCTAGAAAACGGCCCGGTCTTCTGTAATCCGCTTCATCTGCGAGAGATGCTATACGGACGCCAGGGGTGAAAAAACCCGGTAGACCTGGATTGAGGAGGACCGATGCGCGGTAACACACTGGATTCATTCATGTTGCCGGTGCTTATCGCTTTCTTTGCCATCCTTCAGATGCGCAGACCGGTGCGCCAGTATCGCCTGTGGCTGGTGGGCTGGGTAAGCCTGCTGCTGAGCCATATCTTTGTGCCTCTTGCGGGCCACAGCGATTTATCCATAACGATGGACTGCCTGCGACACGGGTTTTCCCTGCTGGGCGTTTCCTTCTTCGCCATTTCGTTTGGGTCGCCCACAACTCCCCTGCGACGACTTCTGCTATACGCGGGCCTGATGACCACCATCCCATCGGGAATTATGGTAATGGCCGAGCTGGGTGCTTCCCCCTGGATTCTGTTGGTTGGCATTCTACTGAACCAGGCGGCCGCTGTACTGATTGGGGTACAGATTGGCAGGATCAATCGGCGGGCATTTCCGTGGGCGATGGCTATCTGCGCACTTACGCTGGTGCTGATGCTGCGGTCGCTATGGTTGGGGCACCCGCTTGAAATTGCAGGCGAAGACCAGTTCACCCAAGCCTTTCTGACATGCGCTCTGTTGCAGATTTTCAGTCCGCCACGCAAGAACATGGGCATCTGGATATGCATTGCCGGGTTCCTCTCGTGGACTGCTTCGTTCTTTGTACTCGGAGGCGCACCCGACACCGTGGCTGCACCGCCACTGATTCTTTCTCTGTGGGGCCTGCCCCGTTTCCTGGTTGGCTTCGGCATGTGCCTGACCGTTCTGGAATCGGACACGGACGAGTTACAGAAGCTGGGCGAAGAGTATCGGCTGCTGTACGAAACCAACCCACATCCCATGTGGATCTTCGATCTGAAAACGGAGAAGATTCTCTCCGTAAACGATGCCGCGATTGCGGCCTATGGCTACTCGCGCGATGAGTTCCGGCGCATGACCATGAGCGAACTACAGCCGCCGGAAGAGCGTACGCAACGCAAACTTCTGGATGGGGATGACACCTACCTGAAGGATCATGGATACTGCCGGCATCGCCGTAAGGACGACAGCATCTTCGCAGTGGATGTTCATGGCAAGGATGTTGTGTTTCGTGGGCGTACCGCGCGGTTTATTACTGCAACGGATGTTTCCGAACTGGAACGGACAAACCACGATCTGGTCTTCCGCGCACAGCACAATCCACTGACAGGACTGCCCACCCAGATGCTGCTGGAAGACCGCGCGCAACAGGCCATTGCACGTTCGGCACGCGATGGCTACAAGGTAGCCATGATCGCGGTGAGCGTGGACCGGATGGCGCAGATCAACGATACCTATGGCCATCGCGTGGGTGATGAGTACCTGAAAGCCGTGGTGCGCAGGCTGATGACACGCATACGCGACGCCGATACACTGGCACACATTAACGGCACGGAATTCGTTGCGCTGATCGGCGGTCTAACCTCGACTCGTGGAGCACAGGCCGCAGGCAATTCTCTTCTGGCTTCGCTTGCAACACCACTGACGCTGAGCGATAACCAGATTGCCGCAACCGTAAGCGCAGGGATTGCACTGTACCCGGACGACGGCATTACGCTGGACGCAATTCGCAAGCGTTCGGAGATGGCGCTGCAAAGCGCAAAACGCATGGGCGGAAACGTGGCCATGCTGGTGAACGAAGACCTGGAAGCTGAATCGCATTCGGCGACGGATATTGAAGCGGCATTACGTCTGGCGCTCTCCGGGTCAGGCTTCGAGGTGTACTATCAGCCGATATACGACGCCTACGGAAACTTTGCCCGCGTGGAGGCCGTGGTGCGTGGCCGCGATGAGATGCTGCGGCAGTGCGGTCCGGCGGCCTTTATTCCAGTGGCAGAAGAGAGCGGGCTGATTTTGCAGCTCGGCGAATGGGTTTTAAACGAAGCGTGCAGGCAGCTTGCGGTGTGGAGAGCGCAGGGTTTGCCCAGCTTTGATCTTGCCGTAAACGTGTCAGCACGCCAGTTCGCACAAGCAGATTTTTCCGACACCGTTCTGGAGATACTGCAACGCCACAGGATTTCGCCCCGGCTGCTGCACCTGGAACTGACAGAAACCACACTGATGCGCGATTTCAGCACCATGGTGGAAGGTATGAAACGACTGGCACGAGCGGGTGTTCGCTTCTCGATCGACGACTTCGGCACAGGTTATTCCTCGCTGGCACGACTGAGCGAACTCCCCATCTCCACGCTTAAGATCGACCGTTCGTTTGTGCTGAAGCTCGGACAGGGTTCCGCCCCGGTGGGCATTGTGCGCGCCATTGCCAACATGGCACGCCATCTGGAGCTTGAAGTCGTGGCCGAAGGTGTGGAAGACAACCAGCAGATTGCGATTCTGCGCGAAGCGAAATGCGATCTGTTCCAGGGATTCCTGCTCTCGAAGCCGCTTCCAGCTTCGGCTCTTCCCCTGCACCTGCAGTCAGAGGCCGAATTCAAGTTTGCGCGGAACGCGATCCTCTACCAGCGCATGCCCTCTTCCGCGGCAGTCACGACCATTCACTGAAGAACACGGCTAGAGCGAATATCGACCGTTGAGCTTCCACCGGATTTTTCCGGCGGCAGGCGTAGGCTTATAAATGTAGTGGATTCTCCAAGGTCCGAATCACGCCGGGAAGTCTGCATCTTCACCCGGCTGTCTGTAGAGAAAGGGATTTTCGTGGCAGACACTATCTTCGATGTGGCCGTGATTGGCGGCGGCCCGGCAGGTTATTCGTGCGCGTTTCGCGCGGCGCAGTATGGGCTTAAAGTTGCACTGATTGAAACCAGCGACAAACTGGGCGGTACATGTCTTCACGTGGGCTGCGTTCCCACCAAGGCCATGCTCCATTCGGCGGAAATCTTTGACCACGCGAATGAGGCCACGCTGTATGGCATTGACGGCATTGGCAACGGTACCGTGAACTGGCCGCAAGTGCTCAAGCGCAAGCAGGACATTATCAACAAGCACGTCGCGGGCCTCGGCTTCCTGGTAAAGAAGAACAAGGTAACGCTGGTGCGTGGCACAGGTAAACTAACCGGCGCGGCAAAGAACGGCGTTCACACCGTGGACGTGGAATTTGAAGGCAAGAAGCAGCAGGTGCAGGCCAAAAACATTGTCCTGGCCACCGGCAGCGACGCCCGTATGATTCCGGGTTACAAGGCGAACGACAAGATTCTCACTAACATTGAGATTCTCTCGCTGGACAAGCTGCCCAAGTCGCTGGTGGTCATCGGATCGGGCGCGGTTGGCGTTGAGTTTGCCAGCGTCTTCAAGAGCTTCAACGCGGAGGTCACCATTATCGAAATGGCCGACCGCCTTGTACCGGTGGAAGATGCCGATATCTCAAAGGAATTCCTGCGCCAGTACAAGAAGCGCGGTATCGACTGCCATGTTTCGGCCAAGGTGAACAAAATTGAAGAGACCAAGGCCGGTGTCAAGGTTCACTTCACCACCTCCGACGGCAAGGACAACATCAAGGAAGCCGATAAGGTTCTGGTGGCCATTGGCCGCGCGCCGCGGACTGCGGGCCTGAACCTTGAAGCCACGAAGGTTGAACTGGAACGTGGGTCGGTCAAGGTCGACGAATATCAGCGCACAGCAGAGCCGGGCATATACGCGATTGGCGACATCGTCTTCGGCCTGCCGCTGCTGGCACACAGCGGCAGCATGAGCGGTGCTGTGGCTGCGGCACATATTGCAGGCAAGTATGCGCGGCCTGTGAATCGTCTGCGCATTCCAGGCTGCACCTACTGCGAACCGCAGATCGGCAGCGTGGGTCTGACAGAAGCCGCAGCCAAGGAAAAGGGCTACGAGGTGAAGGTAGGCAAGTTCCCGCTGGCCGGCAACAGCAAGGCCACCATCCTCAATGCTCACGACGGTTTTGTGAAGGTAGTTTCGGACGCAAAGTACGGCGAAGTGCTGGGCGTCCACATCATCGGGCCGCTGGCAACCGAACTGATCGCAGAAGCCGTGGTGGCGATGGATGCCGAGATGACCATCGAAGAACTGATGTACACCGTCCACGCGCATCCCACGCTAAGCGAAAGCCTGCTGGACGGCTACTCCGCGGTGAACGGCATGGCCATCAACGCATAACAAACAGAGAAACAGGATTGGGTGGCGAGCGATCGTCGCCCAACTTCATTAGGAATAGAGCCTTCCCTGCGGGCATACAGTTGTAAAAATGGCATTCTTATCCGGGGATTTTGATCACCAAAGGATTAGGATTCTTTCGGAAGAGCAGGGCTTTAGCACTGCCGTAAAGTACCGCAAAATCACACGGAGCCGCTGAGGGAATGTCGGTCAAATCGCAGCACATGATCGTGCATCTTCTGAATCTGGGGCGCACAAGTTACGCGGAAGGGCTGCGCGTTCAGGCGAAGCTTGTCGCCGCGCGCAAGGCGGGCGCCATTGCCGACACGCTTGTGTTGCTGGAACATCCGCCGGTTCTCACCTTGGGCCGCAACGCACACCGCGAAAATATCCTCGCCTCCGACGAACTGTTGCACAACAAAGGCGTGGAGATTCACGAGATCAATCGCGGCGGCGACGTGACCTATCACGGCCCCGGACAGCTTGTCGGCTACCCCATCGTCGATCTGCGTGGCGACCTGCCGGGCAAGAAAGGCCCGCACCTCGGCCCGGTGGATTTTGTTCGTCTGCTGGAAGAGGTCCTCATCCGTACCTGCCGCAACTTCGGCGTGCAGGCACAACGCATCGCCGGTCGCACGGGTGTCTGGACGATGGCGGGCGGCTCCGTGCTCGAACGCAAGGTCGCCGCAATTGGCGTACACGTTTCTCAGGGAGTCACATCGCACGGCTTCGCTCTGAACGTCACCACCGACCTGCGCGATTTCCAATGGATCGTTCCCTGCGGTATTACCGACCGTGCACCCACGTCGCTTGAGACGGAGGTTGCATCGCCGCCGGAGCTTACGCCGACCCTGGAAAATGCCCGGAACCGCGTCTCGCATAATTTCGGCACTGTGTTTCAACGCCAGATGCTGGCTGTGGAATCACTCGATTCTTTGGTGAGCATCACAGAAGCAGTGCGATAACCGTTTCGTCTGCGCGCGTATAGCCTCTGCCGCTCTATAATTTTCTGGTCTATGGTTCGGGTCTGCGATGTAGGCTCTGACCAATAACGATCACTACTGCGAAGGAATCCCATGGCCACTGAAGTCGTCATGCCCCAGATGGGCGAATCCATCACCGAAGGTACTCTTACCAAGTGGCTGAAGCAGCCGGGAGACACCGTCGCACGCGATGAACCGCTGTTCGAAATCTCCACCGACAAAGTGGACGCCGAGATTCCGTCGCCTGCTGCCGGTGTGCTGAAAGAGATCAAGGTGAAGGAAGGCGATACGGTCGCCATCAACACCGTGGTTGCCGTGCTCGACGCCGCAGGCTCCGCAACGGCTCCCGCCCCGGCACAAAATGCACCTGCTGCCACTCCTGCCCCGGCCGCGACACCCGTCGCAGCACCCGCCTCAACGGGCGCAGCCACCGAAGTTCTGATGCCGCAGATGGGTGAGTCCATCACCGAAGGCACCATCACCAAGTGGCTCAAAAAAGTAGGCGATTCCGTCAAGCGTGACGAGCCGATCTTTGAAATCTCCACCGACAAGGTAGACGCGGAAATCCCGTCACCCGCGGACGGCGTACTCACCGAGATCAAATCCGCAGAAGGCGCTACCGTCGCTATCAATACCGTGGTCGCAATCATCAGCGGTGCAGCCGGTACCTCCGCACCCGCGGCCGCAGCACCGGCAGCAAGTCCAGCCACTTCCGCAGCACCCGCCTCAACAGGAGCGACCACCGAAGTCCTGATGCCGCAGATGGGCGAGTCCATCACCGAAGGCACCATCACCAAGTGGCTCAAGAAGGTAGGCGACAAGGTCGAACGCGACGAACCCATCTTCGAAATCTCCACCGACAAGGTAGACGCGGAAATCCCGTCGCCCGCAGCCGGTGTGCTCTCCGAGATCAAAACCCCTGAGGGTTCCACGGTTGCCATCAACACTGTAGTCGCTGTCATCGGTGGAACGGCCGGTGCCTCCGCACCTGCTGTCGCAGCACCGGCAGCAACACCCGCCGTTGCTCCTGCAGCCACGCCAGCACCAGCTGCGGCAACGACCGCAACCGTTGGCGAAGGACCACGCTCCTCGCCGCTGGTTCGCAAAATCGCCAATGAAAACAACATCAACCTTGCCGCCGCTGGCATTGCCGGTACGGGTTCGGCAGGACGCATCACCAAGGACGACATCGTCGGTTACATCCAGGGCAGAGCCAAGCCCGCCACATCAGCTCCCGCTTCCACTGCACCGGCAGCCAAGCCTGCAGCCGCTGCTGCTCCCATGCCGGGCGACCTTGTGCCCATGTCGAAGATGCGCTCCATCATCGCCAAACGCATGGTCGAATCCAAGGCCACCTCGCCGCACGTCCACACGGTCTTCAAGGTCGATATGACCCGTATCGTAAAGCTGCGCGAGAAGGAAAAGAACAAATACGAACAGCGCAACGGCGTAAAGCTCACCTTCATGCCATTCATTACGCGAGCCGTGGTGGAGGCCCTGCGCAAGCACCCCATCCTCAACGCCGCCGTGCAGGGCGACGCAATCAAGTACAACAAGAACATCAACATCGGTATCGCCGTGGCGCTGGACTGGGGCCTGATCGTTCCTGTCATCAAGCAGCTTGAGGAGAAGAACTTCCTCGGCATCGCACGCGGCATCGTCGACGTGGCCGACCGCGCACGCAACAAGAAGCTGGCTCCGGACGAAGTTGCCGGTGGCACTTTCACCCTTACCAACTCGGGCATCTTCGGCGAACAGTTCGGCACACCCATCATCAACCAGCCGCAGGTTGCCATCCTCGGCATCGGCGGCCTGAACAAGGAAGCACTGGTGGTACAGGACAAGGACGGCGGCGATGTCATCGCCATCCGCAGCGTACAGCGCTTCACGCTCGGCTTCGATCACCGCATCGTCGACGGCTCCGACGCAGGCAAGTTCATGACCGACTTCAAAGCCGTCCTCGAAAACTGGTCCGAAGACATCGGCTAAATCCAATCAGAAACACAAAAAGCAGGGCGGACTCGGTTGAGTCCGCCCTGCTTTGCTTTAACCTTTATGATCTGCTTTACGTCGGTGACGCAAGAGATAGCTCTATCGCGCCATCAACGCCAACCCCTGCGCCACCGACGTAAACGCCTCGCCACTCACCACGCGCCCTTCGCCAAAACGCGAAGTAAACACCCGCCGCACCGCAGGCACCAGTGACGTTCCACCGGTAAGAAACACGCGATCCACCTGCCCAGCCTCTGTGCTTGTCTTCGTCAGCAATGCTTCAAGGCTGTCTTCCATTCGTGCCAGTTCCGGCGCAATCCATCCTTCAAACTGCTCGCGCGTCACTGCTTCACGCAGCGACACAGCCTCCGTCTCCAGAACAAATTCCGTTTCGCACCGCGAAGACAGTTCAATCTTCACCCTTTGCACCGCCTGATGCAGACGATACCCAAGATCATGCTCCACCACGGCAATCAGAGCGGCAATCTTCTCCGGCTCCAGCGCGCGTTTTCTCGTAGCACGCAACATCTCCATCACCTGCCGCGTCCGCAGAAACGACAGCGTATGCCATCGCTCAAGACTCGTAAAAACCCACGCAGGCAGCGCTGGCAGAATCTTTCCCATCGAACGTGCCGACGAATCAGAGCCGAGCGCAGGCGAAACCAGATAGTGCACAATCTTCGCATCGAATGCATCACCCGCCAGCCCCACGCCGGTCGTTCCCAGCACCGTGCGTTCCGAGGAAGAAAAACGCAACAACGAAAAGTCCGTTGTCCCGCCGCCAAAGTCACCAATCAGAACAGTCTCTTCACGATCAATATTTTCGGCATAAGTATGCGCCGCTGCAATCGGCTCCAACGCAAAACGCACATCGGTGAATCCAGCCTGTAAAAACGAATCGCGCAGCCGTGCTTCTGCAAATGCGTTATCGCTCTCTGCATTCGCATTCACAAATTCAACCGGACGCCCAACCACCGCGCGCGTTACATCAAAACCCAGCGCCTCACTTGCATGTTTGCGAAGGTCGCCCACCATCTTCGCCACCAGGTCTTCCACCCGATAACGGCGGCCAAAAATTTCCGTACCCGTAAATGACTTCGAAGCCAAATAGCTCTTCAGCGATTGAATGAGCCGCCCCTGCACCTCGTCCTCAAACGTATCCGTCTCCAGATAGCGCTCAATCGCCTCCGGCCCGCTCCACACCGAAGCCGGTTTTGAGACGCCAATCTTCTTCTGTAGATACAGCACCGACCGCGAAGACCGTGTCAAACCGCCGCGATACGGAAACTCCACAAACTTTACAGAGCCGTCCGCGCCCGCCAGCGCAATCGAGCTATTCGTCGTTCCAAAGTCGATACCGACAACGCTTTGTTCTTCAACCCCCACCAGCTACAGTGCAGCCTTTGCAGCCAACACGCGTTCGCGAGCTTCATCCGCCGTCGCCCCCACAGCGCTCAGATGTCCCATCTTGCGGCCTTTGCGCGGCTTCAGCTTTTCATACAGGGTCAATCGCACGCCAGGAACTGCCAGTGCCTTATCAAAAGCCGGCTGCTTCTCCTTGCCTTCGGCATCCAGCCACACATCGCCCAGCAGATTCGCAATCGCCGTGGGCTGCACCAGCGACACATCACCCAGCGGCAGATCACATGCCGCACGAATCGCCTGTTCAAACTGGCTCGTCACACATGCCCGCTCGCTGCCGTGATAGCTATTGTGCGGACGCGGTGCCAGCTCATTTACCAGCAGTTCACCCGTTTCTGTCAGAAACATTTCGACAGCCAACAGGCCTTCCAGCCCAAACGTATCGGCGATCTCGGCCGCAATCGTCTGCGCTTTCTTAGTCAATGTATCCGGGATATCCGCAGGAATCACGCTCCAGCTCAGAATCTGGTTTTCGTGAAAATTCTCAGCAGGCGGATACACCTTCACCTCGCCATGCGGAGCGCGAGCCACCATCACGCTGATCTCTTTCTTCAGATCCAGCGCCAGTTCTGCAACGCAATCCGAAGCGCCAACGTCCTCCCATGCCTGCCGCAACACCGCATCATCAACCACCGTATCGCCGAAGCCCAGCTTTGCCTGTCCGCGTCCGTCGTAACCGCCACGAGCCGACTTCACGAACACCGGGCCTTCCAAAGCCTGCACAGCCTCAGCAAGTTGGTCCTGCGAACGCACCGCGCAAAATTCCCCTACAGGAAACCCATGCTTACGCAGCCAGTTCTTCTGTTCCACGCGATCCTGAATCACCGCCAGCATCGCGGCTCCAGGACGCATCGGTGCCCATCGCGAAGCCTCATCCAGACTCGCTATTGCAACCTGCTCAATCTCCAGCGTCACCGTTGAAGATTCGCGTGCCAGGTTCGCTGCCGACCAGCGATCGTTCCATCCCGCTTCAATCACCTTGTCCGCGATATAGCCCGCCGAACACGTCGGATCAGGATCAAGCACGTGCACCTTGTAGCCCATTGATCGTGCAGCAATGCCCATCATGCGGCCCAACTGACCGCCGCCAAAGATGCCAATCGTCGCACCCGGCAACACCGGCCCGCGCAACTTCTCCATCAGGTCTGCAGGCTTATCGATCACGCAATCTCTCCCGCATCCGGCAGTGCTTCTCCAAGCACCAGTGACTCCCGTTGCTTTCTCCAGTGCTCCAGCCGATTTCCCAGCGCAACATCGGTCGTCGCCAGAGTCGCAATTGCAAGCAGCGCCGCATTCACGGCTCCTGGCTCACCAATCGCCAGCGTACCCACCGGAACTCCTTTAGGCATCTGCACAATCGACAGCAACGCATCCATTCCCTGTAGCGATGTAACCGGCACCGGCACACCAAACACTGGCACAATGGTCTTCGCCGCCAGCATGCCCGGCAGATGGGCGGCGCCACCTGCACCCGCAATAATGGCACGCAATCCACGCGGCCGCGCCTGCTCGGCATACTCAAACAACAGGTCCGGAGTCCTATGCGCGGAGACCACGCGCGCCTCATACGGCACGCCGAACTCCTGTAGCATGCGCACAGCCGCACTCATCACGGCGTAGTCACTCTTCGATCCCATTACCACGCCCACCAGCGCACTATCAGCCATCTTTCGATTATATGGTGCCGACTGGGCCAGCACCCCATAGCGCGGGTTCCCTCAGCAGGGAAGCGTCCCATCCTGTCATAAAACGGGTGCCCCACATTTCGGCTTTATGAAATGTGGGTTCGCAGAGCATTAGCAAAAGCCTTGAACACAGAGCCCACAAAGTCTTTCCAAAGTGCATATAAAAATCCGCGTCCTCTGTACCGACTTCGTGGACTTTGTGTTCAGAAAAGACTCCTTCAATAAGACAATAAGCCATCCGCATCGTTCTTTATTGCGCCCAGATGCTGGCATTCAGACAAGCCACAACGCCATCCACCACCAGTCCGAGGCCACGAGTAAATCCATCCGCATCCACAATGCTCTTATCCGTAACCGCATCCGTCAGTTTGATGGCTGCACTCACAATCTCCAGCGCGGCAGCCTTCTTCTCTTCTCCCGACTTCGCGCCATAAACAGACTCAATCCCCTGAATCGTTCCCGGAAGAACGGAAATGCCACGAAGCAACAACTTCATGAAATCCATCATGATCTCCTAAAAAATTAGGAGCCACGCATCTCTGCATGCCTCCTATCCCCACAACAAACCTGAAAGCCACTACTTACGCACCACATCCAGAGCAACGTGAAATAGTGTTATCATCACGCTGAGCAAGCCGCCGACACCCTTCATCCGCTGCACCGTCATCTCATGACGATCCACGCGTTCCTCCAGCATCGTCAGCCTGCCCGGCTGTCCCACGCCAAGCAATGCATGCATCTGGCTCTTCAGCGCGCTTAAATCTCCCAGCACCTGGGCCTCAAACTCCGTCATACCTCACCACCCAATCCATGCCCGCAAGCCCTTAACTCAAAGGAAGACTTGTGAACACCACGCTCGAAACCGCCGCATACACCGGCGTCTCCGAGCTGTTATACATACGCATGAAATAGCGCTCCGCATAAGCCAGTCGCGGAATCGAAAAGTTCCGCACCTCACTCCGCAACACCAGATCGTCCGTATTCGCTGATCCGAAATTGGCATCGCTCCTGCGAACCTCTACTCCATAGCCATCCGGAACATCCACTCCACAGTCAATCTCCAGCTCCGACTCCGTAGCCGAAGTCACCTGCAAACCAGAAAGATTCGCAGGACGGATTCCATCCGTCGTCACTGCAACCGCATCAGGCAGATCGGACGCCAGACTATTCGCCACCTTAAAGTTCATGCTCACCGAACGGTTCTGCCGAAACGTCGCCGTGTACTCCACCTGCTCAGGCCATGTCGAACCATCCACCAGGCTCACACCCTGCACCGGCATTACACGCGTCCCTTCGCCACTCGTTACCAGCAGCAGGTTGTTCGGCTGCACATCGTCCATCAACTCAGCGCCGCGTTTCCAGGTAATGCTGCCGCTCACTCCGGTAGCCGATCCGCTCGACAACGCAAGCAACGCCTTCGCAGCTGCATCGCAATCCGCCGAACTGCGTGCCTTCGGCGAAGTCACATGCCCAGTCCATGAAGGCACACCTGGCAACCCAAGCGAGTCCTTCACAAACTCGGCCGCATCATCCGTCCGTCGAGAATATGCTCGGCCGCTGCCGCGATACTGCACCGTCAGCAACTCGCCCGGCTGTGGCACCACACCCGCAGCAAACGAAAGTACACCCGTCGTCGATGCAGTAAAGTCCGCACCTGTTCCAGTCGCGCCTTCCCTCAACGTCTTTCGCGATCCATCGTTCGCAGTAGTAACAGCCCAGCACGAACCTGTCTGCTTCAGCGTCACGCGTGCAATGCTTCCGTTCAACGAAACACTGTTCACCGGCGCAAACACACACTCCAGCGGCGAGTCCGACATCCCGCCGTCATACAGCACCGTCGGCAACGTGTTCGACGCCAGCCCCTCGTCTACAACCTCAATCACCACCTGTATCGAAGCATTCACAGAACCACCGCCAAACTGCTGAAACACACCGTCCACCAGTACGCCATAGCGTTGACGCGCACGCTGCATCTCAGCACAATGCGTACGCACGCGAATCGCATAAGTATGGCCACTCGCCAGCTCATAACTCACCGCCTGCTCAGCACCATTCACAACAGCCACCAGCGAATAAGAGCCAGCAATGCCAACGACTCTCACTCCCGCCGTACACTCTGCCTTCGTTACAGTTCCGTTGTAGAAGCCTAGCAGCAATCCATCGCTGTCTTCGTCCAACACCACTCCGGTAGCTTCCGCAACCAGCGAACCGCCCATCTCCACAGGATTCGCAAAGCGCATACCGCTCCACCATCCTCACCTGTGCCTCCATGCAAGCGAAGCCCACCACTCCCCAGCGACAGATAGCTACCCACATCCGTAAGCGACCACAGGGTAGCGTTGAGATCTACCTCATCGAACAGATCATCCAGCAACGTGCCACTACCACTCTCTCGAAACGGAGCATGTTGCAACCGAAACGTCTGCGTCGCCCCATCGCCACGAAACAACTCCGTCACATACTCCGTCGCTTCTTTCTCGCCGCTCACAGTAACGTCAGCCGCAAGCTCCGCATCGGGAGAACGCATCGCATCCAGATGCAGCTTTGCATCATGCAAAGCCATCGTGTGTTGCATTGAATTCGCAGACTGTAATTCATCAGCAGGCAACGACTGCGTCAACCACGCCGTCTCCACCGCCTGCATCACAATGCAATCATCCGCACTCGCCGTCGCTGTCATTGCATTCATCGCCTGCGCGGCAAACTCCACCACACCCGCAAACATCTCTGCACCGCTGTTGTCCAACACGCGAACACCAGCACGCATCTGTGGCAACGCAAGCCCCGAACCCAACAGATCCAGACCCGCACGACATACCGCCCACTTACCGCGCGCGCGCTCTATCTTCAGTGGCACATCTCTGCGCACAGCCTGCGTATAATCCGCTTCGCCCGCGCCATCCCTGTTGTCAATCAGAAGAACCATGCGCCTCCTCTATACCTGCCGCATCGCCGCAGGCAGATAGCTGCGAAAACAAACAGCGCTTACACCATCCGTCGCGTCCACAACCGGCAACGCCCGCATCTTCGCCGCAGCACGCCAGCGTGAAACACCCGTTGCAATCTCCGTTACCGTCTCTGCCTCTGCAACACCCGCTGGCTGCAATCGCGGATAATGCAGCAACAACCGATCCCCCTGCAATCCATCCACAACAAACAACGCCGACCACTCCGGCACAAAGCTCCCGCCATTGCGGTCGGTGAATCCTTTTACAACAGAAAGCTTCATCCCTGCTTTTGGCGCGCCCGCAGGCAACGGTGCAGCAAGCGTCACAATGCCATCGCTCACATTCAGCACGCGTGCCACATTCAAACTCACACGCCGAACGTAATTCACATCCTCTATCGCTTGCGCAGACGAGACATAAGAGTCAGCACCACCGCTTCCCACGTACCCTGTCTCGCCTGCATAGTCCACATCCACCACAACAACATCGCCAGCCTGCACCGCCGTATTCGCACCAAGCTGAAGCTCTGTAGCAGTCGAACCATCGCCAACAACCTCTGCGACAGCAGCAGCGCCACCAGACACATTCGCAACCGCTCCCTGCGCAGTCTGTAACAGATTCATCGTCTGCGTGCCCGATGAAAGAGCCACGGCCAAACGTGTCCATCCGGCAAAGGCAAACTCCACCACCTCATCCACCTTCGACCGCGCCTGCGACTTCGCCATGGCTGGTGCGCCACTCCACACCGGCGACATCTCTCCCGCCAGGCTTCGCTTCCAGTTCGCGATAGCACCGCCGCGCAACCATCCCGCAGGTGGACTGTCCAAACGAAATCCACCAATCTCCGCAGGATCAAACGCAACAGGCATACCTATAACGCGATCGACAGGAGCAAAGAATGCCTGCACCGGTCCAGCAAATAATGCTCCCGCAGCTAATACTCCAGATGCACTCATTGCAAGACCTCCTCAAGCGCAAACGCCGTAAATCCAACTGTTCGCTGTAAACGATCACCAACAACCAACATCTTCGATGGACCTGCCTCCGACCAGAACACACGCGTCACCATCGCCATCGTCGGCGTCACACCATAGTTGGTCTGCGCACATTGCTGCGGATACAGCATTGCCTTAAGCTCCGCATCCATCGCACACAGCACACGTCCGCGATCAATGCCCGCCAATACATCAGTGCCTCGCGTTGCATACTGCACCTCGCAGCGCATCGCATGCAGAGCTATCGGCTCGCTCGAATCCACCTGCTCCTCAACCCAACGCAGCACAAAGCAATCCAGCGGCAATCCTTCAGTCACCGCAAGCTCATCTTCTTCCGCAATCACCGCCGGACGAACCGCACCACGCACCACCACCGTACGATTTGCATTTACCGCAGCCAGACGATTCCGCATCGTAAGCAGAAAAGAATCCTTCGCACTCTGCATCACTTACACAACCTCCGTTCCGGGAACAGCCAGCTGCACACGATACAAACAAGCTCCTCCCATGGCATACACACACACCACACTCGATACCCTGTAGCGCACATCGCCAACCACCACGGCAAACACAGTTGCCATTCCGCTCTGCACCTGCCCAGGCTCCGTAGCTCCCAGCACATCTTCCAGAACATCCGCAGCCACCAGCAGTTCCGCGGAATCCTTCGTCACCTGCAACGCCACAGGTGCCAGCACATGCACTTGAAACAGAGGCGTTCCCAAACCAATCTGCGCGCCATCATCACCCGCAATCGGAGGAGCAGGAATCTCCATACGAGCCGTCATCGCACCCATCTGCCACATCATTGCGCTCACAGCACGCCGAGCCGCCGTCTTCAGATCGTGCATCGCTCTACCCCACTCTTCGCACTACGTATGGCTGCAACAGACGCTGCGCCTCCGCATCCAGCAAAGCACCCTGGAAGTATTCCATCTGCATTCCGTTCATCGCCTGGCGCTTCACATTCAACGCAGGCATCGCCTGCGCATTCTTCACAATCTGCGCGCACGCAATCTTCACCGCTTTGGGAATCACCGCGTATCCAGCGGTGTATGTCACCTCTGCTTCCACATACGCCATTCCCATCCACGACGCCTGAAACTGCACCAGGCCATCTGTCGTTGTCATCACACTCGACGAATTGACGTCCTCCCATGTACCAGCCAGCCCAAATGCATACGCGGCACATGCCATCGGCGAAAATGCGGACGGTTCACCCCGCCTGCCACGCGCACTTACCACTGCGCTCGTCGCATCCGCTGCCGGTGCCAGCGGAAGAAAGCTAAGCTGTCCTTCGTGTCCTCGCCGCAGCCGGACTCGCTCCACATACTGCGTTATTCCAAGCGAATCCCTCCTGCAGAATGCATCGATCATCGCCGACGCGGCTACCACAAGATCGTCCGCCGTATCCACATCCAGCCCGAACGACACATACTCCGACGCGTTCAGATACTGCATTCGCCACTTCCTTTCCACACTTCGACAACTGTCGAAACGTACATAAAAGTAAAGAAGCGAAGCAGTCTCCCACTTCGCCTCTTTCCAATCGAAGAGCGCCAACCACCTGGTCAGCACTCATCCATTCCTATCGAGTTACCTTCACCTGGTAGTGCGCATAGTTCGCACCCTTCACCACAACGCCGCCGAACTTCACAACCACATACTGCGAAGCCAGTGAACCCGGTGTGCCCAGCTGGAACACACGCGGATTCGGATCGCTCAGCCAGTGATACTCGATCAGGTCTTCGGTCACGATATACGCAGGCAGCTCAGCCGAACCCGAACCCGGAGTTCCGGTGTAGCCCAGTGTCCACTCCGGAATCAGAGGAATCTCGCCCGCCTGTGTAGACAGCATCTTCACCGTCACACCCGCAGAGATTTCCTTCGTATTCAGCACCACATTGAACTCGCTCTTCAGTTCACGATCGATCAGGTCCAGCAACACCGGGTTGGCATAGATTGCAGTCGGACGTACAGCATAGCCGCTATTGCTCACCATCTGTGCAATCGTCGACTTCAAACCATCCACAATCGAATCGTCCTCGCCGATAGTCGCCGTATTACCACCCGCTTCAATCTGCGCAGCCGCACCATAGTATTGCGTGGTGGTCGGCGTGCTCAGGCTGGTGTCATTGCCATTCCACAGCGCAACGTCATTCGCACGCATCACACCCTCAACCGTATCGGCCAGATCCTTTGCCTGTAGATAAGCAAACTGGCTCTGCTGCTTGCCCAGTTCCATATCGAACAGGTTGTAGTTCAACTGCGCAACAAGCGCTTTCAGAGGCACACTGCGTTCCACACGGGTCGGCGAAACCACGGGCGCAACAATATTGCGCGGATCGACAAATCCAGCGGCTGCCGTGGGAGAAGGAATTGCCGTCTCCTCAAAGTAGCGCGAAGGATGGCCCGTCGCCGGAACCTGCTTCATACGCTGGCCAAACACACCGCGGCGACGAACAATGTCGGTAATCTCCGACTGGTATTGTGGAACCTCAATAGCACCAGGCCCCAGAAAATCTGCAGCTGCGTGAATGTCCTTAAACTGTGCGATCATCTTTTTCCTCTCCAAAACAAAAACGTGGCCTTAGCCACGCTCTTTCCATTCGTTACTTTTTTGCAGATCATTCCGCTTCGCTCCGATAGCGAAACAACACTACAACTTCCTACAGAACACCTGCGCGCATCAGGCCGCTCTTCACTGCAATCCTCTGCTCCACACTAAGACTCTGCAACGCAGCATCCAGGTCAACTGCTTCTGTACCCTTCGCCATCATCGAAGCACTTGTCTTGCGTCCCGCAGCCTGTGCCTTCACACTGCGCAGGTCGCTCATCGCAGACTCCAGCTCATTAATCCGTCGCTCCAGTTCCGCAAGCCTCGTCTCTTCCAACTCCTCCGCCGTCGCCACAATCACAGCTGGCTGGGTCTCCGACTCGCCACTCTGCTGGCTTGCTGCATTCATCTCTTCCATCTCACACTCCCTCATCGCATTTCTTCCTTCGCAACACGTCGCCTCATCGGTATAGGTTCCATCGCAGGCGCTCTCCGTCCAGCATTGCGCGTTCCCATCCGCGCCGAACACGCAGCCACGCGTTGCCGCACCACGCGAAAACTCGTGTTGCGATAAGCCGCCTTCGCTCGCAGAAGAATGGCCGCGCCCGTGAATGTCGCCTTCGTCAGCCGCCACACATCCGCGTTCATGTTCTCCACATGCGCGTCCGCCAGCTCATAGCTCATGCCCAGCATCTCATCGCCGTGCGCCTCCATCTCCTTCATCATCTCCGCAAAATCACGCGCAAACAGATACCCGCTCACTCGTATTGCGTTTCCCTCAAGCACCGCCGATGTGATGATGCCGCACTTCTGTTTTGCATCATGCCCATCCCATCCCGCCTTAAAGTCCACTGCCATACCCAGCAGACTCGGCAACGCTGCCTCTGCCGCATCCCGCGTCAGAACCACCCGATGTCCACGAGCACCGCTCGGTGCTTTATCGCTGGGTGTATCCACCTGCGTTAAAACACCTTCAAACGGCACACGATTCGGGTGCCCTGTTACAGACGGAAACTCCACCGCCATCGCCCGTAGCTGCACCAGCCCTCCTTCTCACAACACTTACTCAACCTCAACAACCGACTGACTTGCCGACTCGCTAACCAGCGGACTCGCTGCATCTATAACCGGCAATCCACGCATCAACCTCACTTCCGTCACCGAGATCACACCCGCATTCAACAGCTTGATCTGCAAATCCGCCTCATCCGCCGAATCGCGCGATAGCAGATCATTGAATACAAATTCAACATCCGACCATCCCAGCACCTTCGCAATCACATCCCGCGTAATGTGGTCGGCAATCAACTTCGCAACCGGAACAATCGCACTCTGAAAAGCCTGCTCCGCCATCTCGCCAGCAGTCGAGCGATTCACATCATGCTCCAGCCCCAGCAACATCGGCGGTAGATCAAATGCATTCGCCAACACCCGCAACAGAAACTCCTGCCAGTCCAACCGCAGATCGGCATCCGTACCGCCACCAAAGCGAAGAACCTCAGGCTTCTTTGCTGTAGAAAGAATCGGCACTTCCCCCGCACCTTCCACCTCGTCGCGCCACCAGCGAATCAACCGCTCCTGCTGCTGCGGCGTCGTATCGTCCAGCCACAGCGCATACTGCACCACGCTGTTATTCGCCAGCCTTGCTGCATACCTGTGTGCCGATAGAAAGTGATTGATCGTCTCAAACGCAACTTCCAATCGCCCCAGCCCAAACGGCGTATACGACCGCGAGTTCAACCGCACATACATCAACTCGCGATCCAGCAACGGCACACTCTTCATCGCGCCCGGCACAGCCTGTAGATAACGCGGCGTCTCTTCATTCCCATCCCACGCCACATCCATCGAAATCGTTGCGCCATCCACCGGCCACAATCTCACCGGAGCAAGTTCATCGCCCGTCGGCTCCACCTCAACCGCACCAAAGCCACCAACGATTACATCCTCCAGCACTGGCTCCAGCAGCGTGCGAAAGCTGTCCTGTGGATTAGGAGCCGCCAGCGCCTTTCGAAGCACCGCCAGCCTTGCCTGCATTTCCTCCGTCACCACGGCATCGGCCTTCGCACGCACCTGCCAGTCCATGCTCGCAATGCGATCCTTCACTACATTGATCGCACGTCTCGCCATCGGCGTCTCTGCAAACCGCCGCAGATTCGCAGGCGTCGGTTTTGGCATTGCATTCACACTGCCAGACGGACGCCACGGACTCAGCACCGCCGGCAGCATCTGCGTCTTCCTCTGCCCTGCAGCAGCCGCATCCATATCGCCCTTCCAACTGCGCAGTGCTCCACGCACCCGCTCTACAACACCCACGCGCACCTCCTCCTCAACACCAAAAACAAAAAGACGCAGCCAATGGCCGCGTCTCCTCACACAAACATAACTCTGTTGACTTACGCCAGCAGTTCCTTACGCGCTGTCTCTGCCACACGTACAAGATCGTTCACCGTCAGCACGCGCAGCCCCTGTTCCTCCATCGTCTCTACACCGAAACGATATCGCTCCTCCGCTTCGCTTCCCTCAGTCGCCACCTGTCGCAGAGGCTCCACAATCGCGGCAAGATCAAGCTCCACACCTTCCACGCGCCGCACCCCCGTACGCAAACGATCAGCGGAAAACGCCAGCACCTTTGCAGCTTCCAGGTCACCTTCCAGCGACACCGCCTGGAACATCTTCACTGAAGCAGACGCAAAGTTCGCACGGTACCCGCAATCCAGTTTCAGCGGATCGCCCGGCCGCGTGTACTCGCTCGCAGCAATCCGTTTTCGCATCAATCCCCACACACCGGCACGTTCAAACTCGCTACGCATCGAAGCCGCAATCGCCACGCGACCGCTCCTCTTCTTCGACACCTTTTCGCGTAGCGGCTCCACATACAGCCGCAGTAACTGCTCCATCTCCGCCAGCACACTCTCCGCCAGCGTGCCACGCGCTTCCGTCATCTGCACCGACGTCGAAAGCGACTCCTCCAGCAACTGCATCACCGGCTTCGAACCCTGCCCGGCCTCACGCACCCGCGCAGCCAACTCACCTTCAATTGCTTCCAGCAATGCCGTATCCGCATCCGGATCCATGCATCGCACACGGCTCCAGTCGCGCGTAAAACGCACCTGCGTCGTCTCGATGCGACCTGCCTCACGCAGCATCACGCCAATATTCACGAACTCATTCTTTACCGCGTCCGGCACATACCGAAGCAGGAAGAACTCGCATTGGACACGTTCTGGCAACCGAAATCAATCTCCTCAACAACTCGCTGACTACATCACAAATTTTGACGCATTCTCCGTCCGCATCAACATCCCGCTCATCACAATTTTCCCCGCCCTGCCCCAATTCGGGAAAGGATTCCGCGACGACTCACGAAACGCCGTCACCAACTCCCGCACCCGCGACCGCCGCTTCAACATCACGTCCAGCATCGCCTCCAGTTCCGACGGATCACCATACCACTCCGGCGGCACCACCTCGGCAATCGCCCACAATGTATCCGGCTGCATCTCTTCCACGCGCGTAATCCACGGCTCAAAACTGCTCCAGCCCGTCACCCACTCATACACCGTGTTCCGCGGATACACCCCACGCAACGGCACATCCGGAAAGGCCCACTCATTCGCATGAAAGCAGTACCCCTGATCAATAAACACCGCTCGATACTTCCGCTCCCGAGGCTTCCGTGCAAACACCGCCTGCCGACCGTTGCTGTTGCTCGTCCACTTATCAATGCACAGCATCCCGGCAAACTCCGAAAGGTTTCGGAGTTCCACCAACTGCTCTTCCGGCAGATAGTCCACCACCTGCCCCGGCATCAATCCGCCCACAAATTGCGAACCAAACGCCAGCCCATGTGCACATCGCAAGCGCTCACCTCGCCCCGCATCCACCCACATCTCCGGCGAATTGCGCACCAGCCATTCACTCACTTCCACCACGTCCGACGCAGGCACCGTCAATCCCACAGCCTCAGCCATCCGCGTCGCCAGCAACTCATTCGCCAGCACACGCGCACCCTGCGGATTATTGCGAAACTTCACCACCCACAGATTGCCATCCGCGCCCAGCATCAACTGGCTCTGCGCCCCGCCACGCATCCTGCGAATCGCCTGCACTGCCTGAACCGCCAAACAACTTCACCTCAACACGCAGCATACATCTTTCTCAAGAACACAGAACATCAACCTAAGCCGCAATCCGAGCACGAACATCCTGTGCAATCGCCATCGCCATCACCAGGTCGTCATGGCATCCACTCGCCGCAGCGGCCCTGCCATGCTCATCCACTACAAAGCAACGCATCTCTTCCATCAACCTCTCGCTATGAAACATCCCGTTCTCCGCCGACACAAGTCGCATCAGTGCACTCAACGCACGCGGACGCGAAGCCGCATCCGTCAACCATCCCGGCATTCCATCGCGCCCCACAAACACATTCGCCCCCGGCTCGTTTTCCAGGTAAGCCAACACCGCCGCGCCATGATTATTTCGTTCCACCACCAGCATCGCGCCGTTATACATCCGCGCAATCTCCGCCGCTGCCTTCGCCAGGTCGCGAGGACTCACTCGCACCTGCAACTCCGCACACTGCATCCCCGTGGCAACATCCACCACCTGCACCGCGCTGAAATCCCCTTCGCTCCCACCACCTGCCACATCCACACCCAGAACATATCTGCGACCCACCACTGGCGGCAACCAAATCACCATCGCCTTATTACGACGTACTTCCACCGGCAACAAAGCCTTCTCTCTCAACCTCGCCAACGCATCGCGATCAAAGAAGCAACTTCCACTCTCCCTGAAACAACTCGCAGCATCCTCCGCAAACTCCTGCACACGCATCGCACCAAATCTCCGCTGCAACTCACGGCGAAACCCAACCTGTTCCGCCGTGAGTCCCTCGCGCAGGACCAGCCTCTCTTCTTCATCGGTGTACTCCGCAACCGGCGTACCCACATACGCCGGCTCCCACCACCACGGAAAGAAATGCCGCACCATCCCGTTCATTTCCGCCTGCTGCCACTGCTCATAAAAGCAACCCACAGCACCATTCGGCGTACTCTCCAACACCAGCTCGCCACCCGGCGACAACGAAGCACGCAACCCCGCCAGCGTCTCCGCCGCATCCCCCTGCCATCGCGACAACTCACTGCAATGCAGATTCGTCACACTCAATCCACGCCCCGCATTCGGCTCCGCTGCACTTGCCACACGAAACTCCGAATCCATCATCGGAAACGTCATCTGCCGCACATTCGCTCTGCCTCGTTGCAACACGCTCCGTTGCAGCGGATCGGGCAGGTTCTCCCACATCCGCTGCACCCCCATAAACAGAGCTTCCGCACTCTCCTGCGTGTGCGCCACCATCAATGTCACCGTGCCCGGCACCAACATTGTCTTCAGCAAAAACCGTGCAGCCACCCACGTGCTCATGCCCATCTGCCGAGCCTTCAACACAACGTTCTCAACACCACGCCGTCGCTCAAACGCACGCTGCGCTGCATTCGCTCGTAGTGGAACCAACCGGCCCTGCCTGTCGCGCACACGCAGCAACTCTTCCGCCAGATAGATTGCACCCATCGGCTGACGCAGAATCTCTCCCATCGCCATCCAATCCGAGGCGTTCTCCATCCTTCCTCTCTTTCACTTCATACCGCAACAACATCCGACAAACGCAGCATCATTCCCAGGGCCTTCCAAAGTGCAGAGTCACCGTATCCAACTGCGCGCGATCGATCAGGTCAAACGGAACCCAGCAATAACCGCGTTCCCCACTCGCAGCGCTCGCGCATCCCCATGCATCGCCCCAGTGATTCAGCATCTTCACCGCGCCCACCGACCGACCAATCTTCATGTCCATGTCGTAAGCCCACGCCGACATATCATGTCCACCCTCATCATGCTCACCTCGCTTCGGCATCGGCACCAACCCACTACGCGTCACCGCATCCGACATGAACGACGAATACAGAGTCATCCCCACAATCGCCGGATACCCCGACGCAATCACCGTGCAAAGATCACGCGCCGACCTCACAAAATGAAACGAGCCAAGCCTGTTGTGCCTGGCCTCGTCATTTTGTAATTCCGTAGGAGACACCTTCCACTCCTCATCGTTATAAGGACGCATCTCCTCCGGAATCATGCCGTCTTTACACAACGACAACGCCAGCGCACGATTATCCACGCCGTCATCCCGCTCCACAGCACCCATGCGATTCCGCACACGCCAGTAGAGATCGTTCGCAGAGAACAAAGTCTCCCGCGCATGCGTCGGATACTTCATCTGCGACCAGTAAAGATTCCGCACACCGTAATACACCTCGGTTCCACTCTGCGGCCCACACGAACCTTCCTGCCCCTGATCACGCGTCGGCGGAGCAAAAGCCTCCAGCGAATACCTCCGCGGAGTCGCCACAGGCGCAGCAACGCGAAAAAAGCGATCACGTACATCCGGCTTCGTCTTCACAATATTCAGAACCCGCGGCTGCAACCTTCCCCCCTCAAAACATTTCGCACGCAACGAAAAACATTAAGGTCCGCGTCATTTCCTTAAAAGAAACAACACGCAACCTCAATAACAAAAACTTCAGCGAATCGCCAAAGACTTCATTGCATCCGGAAGATTCGCATTAAACCGAAGCACAAAGCTCTTACGCTCCGCCTTCAAATCCACACGCTTGGCCGTTTTCATCTGCACACTTGGTGAAAAGAATCCTGCCACCATCACCAGTAAAGACTCCACCAGGTTCACCTCTGCCACATATGTCTGCTGCGTCGCCGCATCCGTAATATTCGCCGCACTCAACGCCGCACCGAGATTCGACTTCACCGCATCCAGAGCCGCAGTCAGCTTCGCCACTACCGAACCTGAAGCCTGTGCCTCGTACTCCTTAATCGCGGCAATCACGGTTGCTACACCCACCGTGGCCTCATCCAACACAAACTTCGTCGCAGAGAACGCGGCAGCACTCAGATAACCCTGCCCTGAAGCAATCGACACCAACGCAAGAATCGCTGCAATCGCAGAGCCCGCATCCTGCGCCATCCTTATCGCAGACGCGTATTCGTCCTCAGTACAACCTGTCAGTGGCAGTGCACACACAGCACCAGCCGCCAACATAGCGCCAGTTACAAACTGACGTCGATTCATAAAAACTCTCCTTGTCACACAAAACCGTTTCGCCTGACGACGCTTTAGATCTTCGTCGTCCATGAACCGCCGGCGCTTGGGCAGAACGTCGCATGGCCATCCTGCGAGAACACCCATTGCCCAGCCACACTGCACGTACCCATAGGCGCAGCAGCCTGCCCATTCACAGGAGCCGTAACCTGCGTTGCTGTCACGTTGCCGCTCGCATCGCTCCACAACTGGCACAATGAACCAACACAAAAAGGATGAGGATAATTACCCGTACCCTGGTTGCCGCCGCTGTTATATCCGAAAGCGCACTGGCCAGTAGAGTCGCAACCCCACACAATCTTGCTGCGAGTCACATCGAACAACACAGCCTTATGGTTCATGCCAAACAGCGTTTCGCTCGCACCGGCAGTACCAAACGAGTAGCTGTAATCGCTCACACCCACCGTGAAGCTACCATAGCCACCGGCCTGGTTATTGATGATGGTCAACGGCCCATCCGCTTGCCCCGTAGCACCATAAAAAACATAAGGCGCTTTAGAACTATGGTTCGCTGGTCCACCGAAACCGTAGTGCCCCGCATTGTCGCTGCGCACGACCAATGGATTCGGCGGCACAGAAGAGATATCTCCACCAACCACATTCTTCGCCATCTGCGCAGCAATGTTGTAATAACCGCCAGCATTCGGATGGGTGAACGTATCCGCATACATATTCAATCCGCTCGCGTAGGCATAACTCCGCCACGTGTTGAACGTATCCACAAACGGCAGTGTCAGCGCACTACCTGTCACGTTCGTATTCGCAGCCGCAATCGCACGCATCCCTTCGGTGTAGCTCGTCTGCGTCGCAACCGTCACGCCCTGCGATGCAGGATTGCTCGGCACCGGTGATTCCAGCATCACGTCTGATCCAGCAGCCTTCTGCGCCGTTACCATCGTCTGCAAATTCGTCTTATAATCCGAGAGCGAAACGCCTGTGTCATAGTCGTTGATACCGAGCATGTTCGACGTAAGGTTGCAACCAATCGCCGCGTAAACAGCGGAGTTCCCACCACCCGCAGCCTGCGCCATCGAAGCCGTCTCCGTCGTGCGAATACCACTCGCACCGGCCAGTTCCAGGATCACCTTATGCGACGTGGAATCATATCCCTCCACACCGATCAGGTTCACCTGACCGCCGCTCGACCAGCCAATCTTGACCGTGTGCGTACCCACCGAAAGCCCACTCACCGTGAACACAGCCACGCCATCCGAACCACTCGTCAGGAACGTCTGCGCCGTACCGCTATCCACCGTGATCGCCGCGATGCCCGCCGTACTCTTCTGCACAAAGAACACGCGGAATGTATCTACCGCGCCAGTCGGAGTAAAGTTCAGCGTGTTGGTTGCAGTTGTAGCCTTCCACGTATAACCGCCCAGGCTAAGGCTCGCCGTGTCCTGCGACCACGAGTTGCCCACCGACAAACGCGAATCACTGTTCCCAAAAGTAGTCGAGTTGTAGCCCGCGCCGAAGAACGAATCCCACGAAGCCGGAACCCCGCTCGATTGCAGAATCCCCGCCATCTGCGCAGGCCATGCATACGGTGTATAGTTCTGCCCCGACGCAGCTACACTCCCCGTACTGCCAGTGCCCAACGTAGTCGAGTCACCCACAACACAAAACCGTGCCTGCCCCGTGCCTGCCTTCACACCGGCCAGTGCCGCGCGCCAGTTCGGCAGAGCATCAAACACCTTACGCGAAAGCGTACCGCTCGTAATGTTGCTCGCATTCGTTGCATCCGTAATAGCTGACGCCGCAAACGCCCTCCCATTCGTAGCAATACAAGTCATCTGCCCTGCCGCATCCACACTGCAATCGCCAGCCATCGGCGCAACTAGTCCCGTCGTCTGTCCATGCGCAAACGAAGCCGTCATCGCCGCCGCAAACAGAACGGGCAGCCATCTGGCTGCCCATTGCATTCCATTCCCGAATCTCTGTCGGTCTCTACTCATTGATCGCCCCCGGATTCAAAAGTGTTGTCCCATCGGTATCCACCACCAGTGCCTGCACCAGGTATTTCCCTGCTTGCGTGTAACCGGGTGCTCCACTCGTATTGCTTGTCATAAAACCGCCATGCACCTGCGACGACCACGCCACCGTATACCCCGGCGTGCTTCCCACCTGAAAGATCAACGTAATGTGCTGTCCTGGAGCAAGCCCTGTGAATGTTTCGCTCGTCACATTTCCATTCAGAACCATGTGAAACGTAGCATTCGCACACGTCACCGCAAACGTGGGTGTTGCCGTATACTCCACTGTGCTCGCACACACCCCACCCAACGCGCCGCTCGGCAAACGCTCAGGATCAATCGTTCCGCTCGTCAAGTCGCTCGCACTGCCGCTCGTTGCCACGTTTGCCAACACGGCTGAAGTTGCATTCGCTCCCAGAGTCACACCACCAACACTCGACGGCGTTGCCTGTTGCAGACCGTTAATCCGCGTCGCATTAATCGTCGTTGCATTCAACGTCGGCACAGTCATCGCCGTAGGCGACATCGCATACGCTGCACCACGCATATTAAACGTCATCGTCGAAGTACCTGGCGCATACTGCACCGTATCCACGCCCGCATTACTCTGCAAATTAAAAAGGTTGTAAGGCGAGTTCCACTTATTGCATCCATGCGAATTACACCGCACATAGAATGCCGAACTCTCGCCCGCCTGCACCGACACTGCATTCGTCCACACACCAGTCACTGCAACGCCATCCTTCGGCGCAACATGCGTTCCACCATTGCCGTAATACTGGTTCACAGCGCCGTTGTTGATCACCGTCCATCCCGTCACACCAGCGCCCACAATACCGTCGAACTGCACACCCATCCTCTGTTCAACACTGCCACGCGGCATGTATTGTGCCACATGAGTAACATCACCATTCACACGCATCTGGTAGAAGTGTGGTTCTTCCAGTGGATCGTTCTGCGCCCATACCACATTGTTCGGAGCCAGCGTCAGCGTTCCATCCACCGCCTTCGTCGTCGGGTTCATCACGCTCAACACTTCCGCCATCGGATACAGCACATAATTGCCAAGCAGCAGCGACGCCGTTCCACCCGTCGTACTCGCATTCGGCCCCGTCTGCGCAAACGTAAACTGGTTCGCTGCCGTCGTCGTTATCTGAAACGTCCCGTTGAAGCTTGCATCCGCAGCACCGCCGATCGTCAACGAAAGCCCGTTCAGATCCGCCGGAAAATTCGGAGACACCGTAGCCGTCACCACATTCCCACTCCGCGCCATCGAACTCACCGACAACGAAACATTCGCAAATGCGCTCGGCCCACGTTCTGAGCCAAGGTTCGTCGCCGCCAATCCCGAGTACAACAGTTCGCTCGAACTCAGCGAACCAATCACAGGAAACACCTGTCGAATCGCACCATTTGTATCCGCGACCTGCTCCACGCCGTAACCGCACAAACCGCCCAGCGCAATCGTTGCATTCGCATACTTCGGCTTACTCAGTGTCAGTTGAATATGCGTTCCATCCACCACCGTGTACGGTGCCGTTTCAAATGCATCCGCGCTACCCGTACGTGAATTCACCACACACGCAATGCCCGAACTCGCAGGAGCACTCGCCGTATTTGTTGCATATCCTCGCGGCACACCGCTGGTTTGAATCGTCAGCGTCACTGTGCCCGGAGCCATATTCGTCGCCTGTGCATTCACCGCATTCGACGTAATAAAAAATGCACTCACAGGAAACGAAGTCCCGCTGAATAGCGCGGACGCATGTTGCGAATGCGATCCCTGTCCAACAATCTGCCCTGCCGTAATCGTCTTTGATGGAGCCTTGTTAATCAGAAAGCGACCATCACCCTGCGTCCCTGCATCCGCCGTCGCGTTTACAACCAGTTGCGTCGAACCAGTCGAGCATCCCGAAGCGCACGTCCCTTGAAAAGTATTCGAATCTTCCACGACCTGAATATCGTATGGATGCGCCCCTTCGTCGCCGTCATCCCGCACGCCGCCTGAGTTAATCAGAAACTGCGAACCCATAAGACAATCGCCCACACCATAGCAATACTGCGAATGGCTATCCAGCACATGCTGTCCTTGCGTATAGTTGCGCCCCTGAATGCTCAACGCGCCATAGGTTGTCTTAAAGTACGGAAGACCAGGCGAGTTCTGCATATACAAATTGTTGCCGCCAGCCAACGCATTCTCATCCAGACGCAGAGCAAACTGATTCGCCTTGTTAAACCCACTTGTTAACCGTTGCGAAGCCGGCATCGACCAGTTCGCAATCACACTATGCGCATAGCCGCTCTGCGCATTCAGTGTGTATTCGTCCATGTTGTTCTTGCGTTGATCCACAACACGCGAACCATCCACGGTCGATATAACGTTCTCAAAACCCGTATACGACGGATCGGCAATCACCGTACAACCGCTCGCGCAATCCGCACTCGCCAACGTATTCGGAATACCGTCCGCATTCCCCTGTGTCTGCCGTTCTCTCGCATACAACTGACCGTTCAGGTTATTCACCAGCAGCTGTGTTCCCGTCGGCTGCATCACCGTCTGCGTTGCCTGCGGCACAGTCGTCACCTTCTGCCCCAACCCGGTCAGCACACTGGTCGTCGTCGCGTCCACATAGTTCTTCGTCGCAGCCTGAAACCCCGCCACCGGATCGCCCGGCAGCTCCAGCGCGCCCGTCATCGTATCGCCACTCTTCAGCACATACGGCGTCGCATCCTCTGGTACCTCACCCGTCAATGCAGCGCGCGCAATCGCCTCGTCGACGTATTGTTTCGTCACCGTCTGCATCGCCACGCTCGCGGGCAACACACTATTCCTCACCGCCGACAGATGCACCGGCGACGAACTCACCGGCACCACCCAATATTCGCGGCTCATCGTTCCATCCGTCAGGTGATAGACCACCGTGTAGTAACTGCCCGTCGGCATCGCTCCCGCATTCGGTACCAGCGAAACCGACAGAGCACCGCCCACACCAAGTTCCACCGACGTATTTCCCTGCGACACGCTCTGCCCGCCTGCCGTCGTAAACGCCGACCAGCTCACCAGTAAAGTACCCGAGGCCGCCGTACCATCCGCCTGGTTCACCGTGTCGCTGATTGTGGTCGTCGCCACCTGTGCCTCCGCACGCATACAGATCCCGACACTGCATACGCACGCAAGCCAAAGCAGCCGCACCACCCGCCGCGATCCCCGCTTCACCAGGTTCCCGCTTCCTCTCTCGCGCATTCTCTCTCCTCGTCTCATCAATCCCGATTCGTCCCCGACTCTCGCGCTTCCCACTCGCGAAACCCGGCCAGCACCTTCCGTGCGAATCCCGAAGCGGATTTCCCGCCACCCCGGTCCGTCTTCGCATCTGCATCCAGAGCCATCTGCAGCAGCAGTTTCAAAGCCGAAAGATCGCCCTCCATCGTCTTCGCAATCAACATCGCGCAGATCGCCGGCAGAGCCTCCGCAACCTCACGCCGCACAAATCGCGGGCACCCATCCGGTTGCGGTGCTCGCCGCAACGTCCTCTCACACTTCGACGCCGTACTGTCCACCGCGTTCATGCCATCTTCTGCCGCACTCTGCGTTTGCCTGCAAGCTCTCCGCGTCCCACCCGCATCCACTCTCTTCGACTTACTCACAAGCCCACCAAAAACAAAAAGGCACAGAAGACGCATCAACGTCCTCCATGCCTTTTCACTACCGCAATCTAGTCGAGATCGAGGATCTCCGCGAAGTCGCAGAGAGAATCACAAAGTTCTGCGCCGCGTGTTCTCAAACGGCATACATCACTTTTTTCCTCACTCCACAAGCTTCACGAACATGCTCTACCGGTCGTTTCACCGTTCTTCATCTCGCTTATTCAGAATAACAATTACGACAGAAATTCCATGCCAATGAAAATTCAGCCGTAAACCTGTTCCGGAGAACGACTTACCATCCTCACCCCATCTCCTTCCTCTTGACACGGATCAAGAGCAATCCGTTCCAGCAGTTTCTTCTTCAGAAAAATCGAGGTCAGTTCATCCAGTGCATCGAAGTACCGGCGCTGCACAGACCGCAGGCTCAGGCGAAACATCTGCCCTGCCTCCTGGAACGTGTACGCCTGCACTCCGATCCGCAGAATCAGGCTCTGCTGTTCCTCCGTCAGCTCCTGGATACAGCGCTCCACGTCGTAGACAAAGATCACCACATCGTCAAAGCCCCTTACCCTGTAACTCGTCACCTTCCCGCGAAACATCTCGCGGCCCAGCATCGATGGAACCCTGCCGCTCTCCATCGAAAGCACTCCGTATCGACGCAGCATCGCCTCCGTGTACGTCCGGTAAAACGCCATACCCGGAGCTAGCAGTTTGCGAAAAACAGGCTTCGCCCGCCCCGCCACCTGCTGCTGCTGTTCTCCCGCGGAAACATCCACCGGGGCCACGGCATGTGCCAAAGCACCTTCCGTCGCCCACACCTGCGGCAAAACCGTCTCCGCACCTGTCACACCCACATCTGGCCCCTTACCCGGCATCTGTAGAAGCTTCATCGTGCACCCCCCTGTTCCATGTTGCTTACGCGCGAAGCACGGCACGGACGGCCAGGACGAACCTTACGGCGTACTGGAAGCTCGGCCATTCGCGGACCACAGTGCCGGCAGTAGACGCCTGCAGCCTCGCCGGTGCGGACCCAAAGTCCACCGCACCCTTCACACACTTTCAAGTCCCTGCGCAAGTAGTTCATAACTTCTTCACCTCTTATGCCGATGGCCGCTTCGTTTCCCAAAGTCAGCCCCGGTCCGTTGTGCCGCCGCCAAGCCAGAACCCTTCTGTCCATAGCCCAACGGCAACGCTGTTGTTGTGGAGCAAACCCGCGCGCAATCTCTTGCCTTAAAGACATAAGGGGGCCTTATGCCTGCGTGAGCATGCAGTTGGTCCGCACGTCGTGCGGTGTGTCAGTCCGTCGATTCGGATTTCACGAAACTAGAACCGTAAAGATGCCGAGTCAACGCGATTTCTACTGGAAAAACAACCGGAGGTCCTAGGCCTCAAAGGCAAGAGACGGCGAGGGTATACCTCCTATCGTACCGCTGATTTATTCGCCTTATATTCGCTTTTCACGACACGCTTGGCAAGCACTTTCTTTCGCCCAACGGTGGATTTCCCAAACTGGAACTACTCGTTTCCCCTCAACCCACAACCCTCTGTACAAACCCAACAAAAGAAAAACCAGAATCAGGGCAACCCCACCCCACCCCACTCAACCTCCAACCCTGTTCCCTGACTAGCTGCAACACACACGGTATACCCTAAGCACGTGAAGTTCTTCCTACTCCTTGTCTTCCTCGTTTTCCTGGTGCTCGGCGCAGCAGCATGGCTCGTCTACACCCCCATCACTCCGCCGGGAGAAGTCTTCGTCGACCTCCCCCGCGGCACCGGCACGCAAGCCATGGCGCAAAAGTTGGAGGACGAGCACATTATCCGCACCCATTACGCCTTCCTCATCCTGCGTCTATGCAAGGGCGGCAGCCTCAAGGCCGGTGAGTACCGTTTTGCCGATCCCGCTTCGCCCATCGACATCTACAGCCGCATCGTGCGCGGCGACGTCTACACTCGCGCCGTCACCATCCCCGAAGGCTTCAACCTCTACGACATCGCAGCGGCCATTCAGAACGCGGGCCTCGGCAGTCAGCAGGCTTTTCTTGAAGCTGCGCGTAAGAACACCGACCTCATCGCCGACCTCTCACCCCACGCCTCCAGCCTTGAAGGCTTCCTCTACCCCGACACCTATCGCTTCAGCCACCACACCACCATGCGCACCATGCTCGACACCATGGTTCGCCGTTTCCGCAAAGAAGTCGACACACTTCAACTCGACCAAACCACACTCTGCGCAGGCCTCTGCACTTCGCTGCAACAGGCCGTAACCTTAGCCTCCATCGTTGAAAAAGAGGTTCACTTCGACGACGAGCGCGCCCAGGCCGCAGGCGTCTTCATCAATCGCCTCAACCGCAACATGCCCCTGCAAACCGATCCAACTGTCGTCTACGCGGCCCTCCTCGCAGGCCACTGGACAGGCGTCATCCATCGCAGCGATCTCGACCGCGACTCCCCCTACAACACATACAAACACGCAGGCCTTCCGCCCGCTCCCATCTGTTCACCCGGAGCCGCTGCCCTGCGCGCTGTGCTCTATCCAGCGCCGACCGACGCACTCTACTTTGTCGCCGACAGCACCGGACACACCCGCTTCGCCGAAAGCCTCAGCGAGCATAACGTCAACGTAGCCGACTACCGCAAATCGCAGCAGTAACCTCAACGCAATCGAACACAGCACAACAAAAAATGACCCCGCAAAGGGCCATTCCTGTATCTCAAAACTGAATCGAACCTGAGGTAGTTTGAAGGTCCCGTGCAACATCATCCAACTCAAAACTCAATTGGGGCTGGGTGTTTTGAAGGGGCCCGACTTTAGTCGGGCCATAAACCAATCAGGACCAGCGGCTTCAGCCGCTGAGGGAATCGCTCCCTTATTCAGCTAAGCTTTAGCCGTCTTCCGGCTCTCCATCTCAATCATCACGTTAATCAGCGTCACAGCCGCTGGAGTCACACCAGGAATACGACTCGCCTGCCCAATCGTCTGCGGACGCACACGTTCCAGCTTTTCCTGCATCTCGCGCGACAAGCCGCTCACACCCTTGTATACGAAAGAAGCAGGAATCACGCGGCCTTCCGCCTTCTTCAGCTTCTCAATCGAACGCCGCTGCTGGTCCAGGTACCCCGCATACTTGATATCGGTTTCCACCGCGCGCAACTCGTTGCGCACCTTAGCCGACATCGGCTCCGCAACATACTCCGCCAACTCCGAATGCTTTAGGAACTCCTCGCGTAACAATGGTACAAGCTCCTCAATCTTCACTTCAGGACGCTTCAACACCTGCGCAAACGTACTACCCTTCACATCGCCGCTGACTAGCTGACTTGCCGACTCGCTGACTCGCTGCGTCTCCAACATCACCGTCATCGCGGCCATCCGAGCCTGCCGAGCTTCATAACCAGCCCACGCATCATCATCAATCAGCCCAAGCCGTCGCCCATGCGGACTCAATCTGCGATCCGCATTATCAATCCGCAGATGCAGCCGGAACTCCGCACGCGAAGTAAACATCCGGTAAGGCTCGTTCGTTCCTTTGCTGATCAGATCGTCAATCAGAATGCCCGTATAACCTTCCGTGCGATCCAACGAAAACGCAGGCTCACCCTTCACCGCCAGCGCAGCGTTAACACCCGCCATCAATCCCTGGCACGCAGCCTCTTCGTATCCGCTGGTGCCGTTAATCTGTCCCGCAAGATACAAGCCGCCAATCGACTTCACCTTCAACGAACGATCAAGCTCCGTCGGATCAATCGCGTCATACTCAATCGCGTATCCCGGCCTTAGCATCGTCACATTCTCAAGCCCCGGAATCGCACGCACCATCGCCAGTTGCACCTCGCGCGGTAGCGAAGTGCTCATGCCGTTGATGTACACCTCGTCCGTATCCAGACCTTCCGGTTCAAGAAAAAACTGGTGCTGCTCCTTATCCGGAAAGCGCACAACCTTGTCTTCAATCGAAGGACAATACCGCGGACCAATCCCTTCAATCTGCCCGGAATACATCGCCGACTTATGCACGTTGTCGCGAATCAACTGCAATAACTCCGGCGTGGTGTAAGCAATGTGGCAACACACCTGCGGTAGCTGCGGCACGCTCTTCGAACGAAACGAAAAAGGCGTCGGATCGGCATCCCCCGGCTGTTCTTCAAACTTCTTCCAGTCGATCGTGCGTCCATCCAGCCGAGGCGGCGTTCCCGTCTTCAAACGACATCCACGCAGTCCAAGCTTCTTCAGGTTCTCGCCAAGAAAAACGCTGGCGGCTTCCGTCGGCGTACGCCCTGCACTCGTCCTCTCTTCACCGCAATGAATCAACCCATTCAAAAACGTGCCGGTCGTAATCACCACAGCCTTCGCACGCACCACCGAACCATCGCGCAACTTCAACCCAACACAACGCCGCAGCACAGGCTGACTCGCTAACCTGCTGACTAGCTGACTCGCTGCCTTATCCTCCAATAACTCCGCTGACTCGCTACTCTCTTCCAGCACCACATCCACAACCTCAGCCTCTACCACACTCAGGTTAGGAACCGCAGCCAGCACCTCGCGCATCTTCACGCGATACAGCGCCTTGTCGCACTGCGCACGCGGCGACCACACCGCAGGCCCGCGCGAAGTATTCAACAAACGAAACTGTATGCCGCAGGCGTCCGCCACCTCGCCCATCACACCGCCCAGCGCATCTACCTCGCGCACCAGGTGGCCCTTGGCAATGCCACCAATTGCAGGGTTGCAGCTCATCTGCGCTACCATCTCGATGCTCAGCGTAAAGAGCGCCGTACGCATTCCCATGCGTGCAGCCGCAGCCGCGGCCTCGCATCCCGCATGGCCCGCGCCTACCACCAGCACATCGAACTGTTCCACAGCTTCCACACACTTATTCTAGGTGGTATCCCCATAAAGGTGTTGCCAGTTCTACAGGCAAACGAAACTAAAGCCTAAAAGCCTTTGAGAAGCTGGAGAGCCTTTAAGAAGTCGGAAAGTCTTTGAAGGGGCCTGGCTTTAGCCGGGCCATAAACCTCGGCAAAAGCAAGCGGCTTCAGCCGCTGAGGGAACATCACAGAAGCAACACAAACTCATCACCACTCCATCCGCAACCCCACCTGCAAACGCCGTTCACGCATAGGACTATTGGCAGAAGTCTTCCACGTACCAAACGGATCGCTTGTCAATCCTTCAGCGGCAATCGTCGGCGCATCCTGAAAGGTCAGCGGCACAATGCCGTCCGTTCCCGCCGCGCCCACAAGAAACGCCCGCTGTTCCACGGTGGTTACATTCACATGGTTCAGCAGGTTAAACACCTCACCCGTCAGCCGCAGCATAGCGCGATCTCGTGTCACACGAAACGCGCGCGACAATCTCACATCTATGCTCTCTGTCCACGGTAGCCGCAGCGTATTCCTTCCCAGCGTCGGCAGATAGTTCGCACCGCCTGAACCATTCAAACTCTCGCGACCACCATTCAACGCCGTCCCGCCCGACAGGTTATAGCTATACGGACGTCCGCTCTGCATCAACAGGATCGGCGCCAGCGACCATCCATTCGCCACATGCCGCATCCACGATTCACCGCGATACACCTGCGGCTGCCACACCATCGTCGCCGTTACACGATGACGATGATCGAAGTTCGAAGCTGCGCGATCATACAACGGCTGAAACGGATCGAAGCGTGCATTCTCATTGCTCGCCACCGGTCCCGTACGCATCGTGTCAATCGATTTACTAAACGTCCACTTCGCACGCAACGTGAAAGAACGCTGCGTCCTATGCGACAACTCCCACGCCATCGCGTTGTAAATTCCGTTGCCGCTCGATACCAGCCCCGTTACCGTACCAAATGCATCCGTCCTTCGAGCGGCATACAACGGAACGTGAAACACCTGCCCCCCCAGCGCGCCCGGTTCGCCGCCATTGCGCACAATACGAAACGCAACATTCGATGTCGCAGGCGCAATGTTCAGGTCCACCGTATTCGTCAACTGCCGGCTCAACCCCAGAACATAACTCCAGCTCAACTGCGTACGTCGCGCAATCTGCTGCGATAAAGAAACCTCAGCCGTCTGCACCGTCGGCATCTGGAACGAACGCGCAAACATCCACGCCGCACCCGTCCTTGCCACCGGCCCAAAGGGCGCGCAAACATACGTTGCCGGATAGCCAAAGTTCGTACCCGCCGAACTACACGCAGCATCAACTAAAGTCCTGGGAGTCATACGTAACTGCGTCTGACTCATTGTCTGCGCAGTATTTGCCAGCGCCCGTTGCAGCGTGCTTCCCGGAATCTCCGAAAAGGCAAAACCATATCCCACGCGAATCACCGTACCCGACACAGGCGCATAGGAAACGCCCACATGCGGCGCCAGGTTATTCGTGTCCGAAGGCATCGTCGTCGTGGAAGCAAAATCACCAAACGCCGCATCCAGAGCGGCATTCGGATGCTGAGGCGGAGGCAGCCGATTCCACTCATAGCGCACACCCGCAACAATGCGCAGTCGCGTCGTAGGCCGCCATCGATCCTGCACCGACGCACTCATCTGCGACGTACGAAAACGCGTATCGCCCGTTGGACCAAAACTCTGCGAATAGCTCGTAAAGCAGAAGTAGTGTGGCTGCGTGTACACCGAAGGACAGCCACCATTCGGATAAGCCGACGCATCATACGTATAGTCCGTAAGGAAATCCACCAACGCGCCCGCATGGCCCGCCGTGGTGCGCGCCGTGTAGCTATACAGCCCGTTATTCTCCTGCTGTCCTGCAATGCGTTCGTCCACATTCACCAACGAAGCACCCAGAGAAACATTGTGCGCATGCCCTTCAAAGTGCAGCGTAGCCGCAGCCTCTACCGTGCGCTCATCCGGCAGACGACGCAGGCTCGGCAACGGTCCACCGCCAAACGAAAACGCACCCGAAAGATTTACCTGCGGCGATGTACCGCCCGGACCTGTATGCGGCTCCTGCGGCAGCGGCGCGGGCCATTCCGTATACGTGCTGTCACGACGATAGGCCCCACGCGCATCCACCATCCACCGACGCCCTAACTGCCGCGACACACGCAGCCTCACATCGTCATCATGTGTCACCACACTGGCAAGACTTCCGCGCCCACGCGCCACCACCGGCAGCGCGCTACTGCCCGCGGGCGAGCTAAAGCGCACATGGTTCCAGTCCACCGACACATTCCCACCACGCGTATCCCAATCCACGCGCGGATACAGCGAAATCTCATTCGCCCACCGCCCCACCGGCCCGCTCAAACTATCGATGTACGCGAGACCCTTCGCAATCGCCGCCGACCCTACACCACGATTCGCCAGCAACGCTTTCTGCACATCGGTCAGCGCATAGAACGACGCATCCGACGGCGTCGAAATCGCAGGAAAGCTTCTCCTCTGTTCCTCCACCGCTACAAATCCATGCAGTCCCTTCCACAGCGGCCCACCAATTGCACCGCCAAACTGTTCGCGTTGATCGCGCGGTTTCACGAATGCGGCAACAGGAGACCCACCGTTATACCGCGTCACCGTACTGAAAGGATTCGCCGCATTCGCAGCGCTGTTGCGAATCAGGAAGAACGCCGAGCCATGCACCTTGTCGCCACCACGACGCGTCACCGTATGCACCGCGCCACCCGCACCCTGCGCATCGATACCAGCTTGCACAGCGCGCACCGTAAACTCCTGCACCGCCTCCTGCGCAATCGTGAACGGCAACGTACCGCCACCCATCGGCTGCATATCGAAGCGCCGCGTATTGTCCGCGCCATTCAACGTAAAACGATTCAGCGCCGGGTCCTGCCCACGCACCGCAAGCTGCGCATTATCGGTATCGCCGCCGCCCGCTCCCGGATCGCTCTCCTCATCCGGATTCAGCACCACACCCGCGTCCTCACCCGAGACCAGCGGCGTCAACACAGCCAGCGTCTGAAACCGCCTGCCATCCAGCGGCAGTTCCTGCATCTGTTGCGGATCGAGATCGGCGTTCACCGGCGAATCGAACCCAGGCAGATCCTCTGCCGTAACTTCCACCGTCTGCGCCACACCACCAACCACCAGTTGTGGACGCAGCCGGGTGGTGTGCCCCACCGTCACCACAACCGTATCCATCTGCAGCGCGTTAAAACCGTTTGCCGTAGCTATAAGCCGATAGATCCCCGGAGCAAGCTGCGAGAACAGAAACTCGCCAAGGCGATCGGAGTTCAACACGCGTTCTTCACCCGTGGCCACATTGCGCAGCACCATACGGCTGCCCACAACCGCACCGCCCGACGCATCCACCACAACGCCATTCAACGCGCCCGTGGACGCATCCTGCGCATACGCCGCAACCGGCATAACCACCGTAGAAAGAACTCCCACAGACAAGGCGCCCGGCACAACAGCAGAACATCGTACCAACGTTATGAGCTTCGAACACTGCAACCGGGAACGCACTCCACTCACCGCACCCACAGGCACGGCAAAATCTCTTCTCTGGACACAGGCAGAATCAGGACAAAAGCCGAGACCACCGCATGCCTATTCGCAGCATCTTTCAGCCGAATATTCCGAATATCCGCAGCCTATAGCATTTCCCTCGAAGCTGCATATGCAGCCCTGCCCATGAGCCGCCGTTCTTTCCGCAAAGAAAACCACTCGCAACACCACAGCAACGGGCTATCTGTAGAGATGTGCATCCACCTCGCTTTGAATACACTGGAAGCAGGGTACGCAGCGTGTTTATTGATGAAGCAAGAATTCGGGTAAAAGCAGGGGACGGTGGAAACGGCTGCATGGCGTTCCGCCGCGAAAAGTTCGTTCCGCGCGGAGGTCCGTCCGGCGGCGACGGCGGCCACGGCGGCGACATTCTCATGCGCTCTAGTGAAAAACACAACACACTGGTCCATTTCCGCTTTAATCCGGAACACAAGTCCGCACGCGGCCAGCACGGCGAAGGCTCCAACATGAGCGGTCGCAGCGGCGACCCCATGCTGCTCGCCGTCCCCGTCGGCACCCAGGTCTTCGACGAAGAGACCGGCGACCTCATCCACGACTTCCAGTACCCCGACGACCAGGTCGTCATCGCTCGTGGCGGACGCGGCGGACGCGGCAACCAGCACTTCGCCACCCCCACCCATCAGGCACCCCGCGAACACGAACTCGGCCGCCCCGGCGAAGAAAAGCATCTCCGCCTCGAGTTAAAGCTGCTTGCAGATGTTGGGCTTGTAGGCTATCCCAACGTAGGCAAGTCCACCCTCATCTCGCGTCTCTCCGCTGCCAAACCCAAGATCGCGAACTACGCCTTCACCACCCTCGAACCCAACCTGGGCGTCGTCAAAGTAGGCGACTTCCCCCACGAACTGTCATTCGTTATCGCCGACATGCCCGGCCTCATCGAAGGCGCCAGCCAGGGCGCGGGCCTCGGCATCCAGTTCCTGCGCCACATCGAGCGCACCAGCGTCCTCGCGCACCTCGTAGACGTCAGCGACGGCAGCGACCGACCCGATCCCGTCGAAGACTTCAAAATCATCAGCGGCGAGCTGGAAGAGTTCGGCCACGACCTTGAAAGCAAACCTGTTCTCATAGTCGCCGCAAAAATCGACGCCGCCAGCCCGGAAAAACTCAAGAAGCTGCAAACCTACGCCAGGCGCCGCAAACTCCCCTTCTACGCTATCTCCGCCGTCACCGGCCAGGGCATCGAAGAGCTGAAGTTCGCACTCGCCAAAACGGTCGAAGACCACCGCTCCGGCATCCCCGTACTCCCCAAACCAGCACCCGCCCCACGCAAACACAAGAGCGCCTACCCACCCCCGCTGGCCAGCAAAAAAACATCCCGCTAGCCCGAAACCGCATCGCTAAAATGACAAAAGAAGCGTCTTCATGAAACATCTAACAGCAGTTGCGCTCGGCCTCGCAGCCCTACTCGTGTACGCTCCTTTACACGCACAAAAACCCATGGCAAAGACGGACGTACTGAAACAACAGAACGTCGTCCGCGGCGACAAACTCTTTCAACAGAACTGCGCCGCCTGTCACGGTGCCAACGCCACCGGAGGCATGGGACCAAACCTCACCATGTCATCGCTGGTGCGGCACGACGCAGACGGCTCCGCCATCGGCCCGGTTCTGCGCGAAGGCCGCATGGATAAAGGCATGCCCGCCTTTACCCAGCTCACACCCGAGCAGGTCACGGATATTTCGGACTTCCTCCATGCACGCATCGAAGCATTCACCCGCGCGTCGGCCCTTGGAGCCAGCGCCTTTCAGGGTTCGCTCAACGTGGGCGACGCCACTGCGGGCAAGGCTTCTTTCCAGTCAAAATGCGCCTCCTGCCACTCCGCCACCGGCAACCTCAAAGGTATTGCTTCAAAGTACGATCCAGCCGAACTGGAAGCTCTCATGCTGATGCCGAAGCAGTCAGACGATACCGGCAGCGTGACCGTCGCCGGCAAAAAGTATCAGGGCACCTTCCTCAACCGCGACGGCTTTACCGTCACCCTGCAAACAGCAGACGGTACAACCCACACCTGGCTTGCCGACAAGGTTCAGGTTCACGTTGACGATCCGTTGAAGGCCCACCACGACCTCTTGTCCACCTACACCGATAAGGATATCCACGATGTTTTCTCGTACCTGGAAACGCTCAAGTAAGGCTGCTGCCATTGCGCTGGCCTGCCTTGGCGCAGGTACTGCGCTTGCGCAGGCAAAACCTTCTACCCATGCCACCACGCAGGGCGCTCCCTTTACAGCAACGCAGAGCATTCCCAGCGTCGGTGCCAACTGGAGCATCTACAACGGCGATTTCAGCGGCCGCCGCTACTCCACGCTCTCCCAGATCAACAGCGACAACGTGAAAAACCTGTCGCTGGCCTGGGCCTTCCAGACCAAGGGCCTCGCCATTAAAGGCACACCTGTCGTGGTGGACGGCGTTCTCTACGTCACCTCGCCCAACCACGTGTGGGCGCTGGACGCCATCACCGGCGTCAAGCTGTGGGCCTACGAGCGCAAGTCCGAAGGCAACCTCATATCCAACCGCGGCGTGGCTTACCTGAACGGCAAGGTCTACTTCGGAACGCCCGACGCGCACGTCATCGCGCTCAACGCCAAAACCGGCAAGCTGGTCTGGGATCACACTGTGGCCGACGTCGCCTTCGGCTATTACATCGCCACCTCGCCTCTTATCGTGCATGGCAAACTGATCATCGGCACCAGTGGCGACGTGGCCGATGTTACCCATGCCCTGCACGCTCTCGATCCTGAAACCGGCAAAGAGATCTGGCATCTGAACACCATTCCTGCTGCAGGAGAACCCGGCGCGGACACCTGGCCCAGCGAGGAGGCGCGCAAGCACGGCGGTGGCCCCCTCTGGGTTACCGGCACCTACGATCCAGAGCTAAACCTCATGTACTGGGGCACAGGCAATCCGCACCCTGTAATGGCGGGTGACGTACGCAAGGGCGCAAACCTGTACACCTGTAGCATCCTCGCCATCGACCCGGATACCGGCAAGATGAAGTGGTACTTCCAGCCCAGCCAGCACGACACCCGCGACTGGGATGCTGTGGAGACCGACGTGCTCTTCGATGCCACCATCGACGGCAAGCCGCGCAAGCTACTGGCCCACGCCAGCCGCAACGGCTACTACTTCCTGCTCGACCGCACCACTGGCAAGAGCATTGTGACGAAGCAGTTTGTGCCCACCAACTTCTCTAAGGAACTGGACGCAAAAGGTCAGCCCATCCCCGACCCCGCGAAAGAAGCCACTGCGGGCGGAGTGCTTCTGCAAGGCGAACCCAACGGCGCAACCAACTGGCCACCGCCTACTATGAGCCTGCAAACCGGCCTGTTCTACCTGAACGCGGTGGAAGGCTGGGCTTACTGGTATTCGGCGCTGGACAAACAGGGCAAACCGGAAGATCATCAGGGCGGCTCCGCCATCTCGCTTGAGAAAAAACCCGTCCTGCTGGCCATCGACCCCATGACAGGCAAGGAAGTGTGGCGACGCTCCACCGGTCTCCGTACCTACGGTGCCGGCGGCCTGCTCACCACTGCGGGACATCTGCTCTTCGGCGGCGACGCCTTCGGCAACATCTATGCACTCGACCCCGCCAACGGCCATCCGCTATGGCACACACGACCCGCGGGCAAGCTGACCAACGCACCCATAACCTTCGAAGTCGACGGCAAACAATACGTCGTCTTCGGCATAGCCGACACTCTCTACACCTTCACCCTGCCGTAAAGTCCATGCAGAGGTGTGTTGTGACGGGAACCGGCTTTAGCCGGGCCATATAGGATTCCAAACCAAGCGCCTTTAGGCGCGGAGGGAATGCAACCAATACCTTCAACCAAAGAGGCACCCACAAAAGGGTGCCTCTTTCATCAAGCCAGGCACTTCACTGTGGAGCAGGCCCACGCACCACCTGCACCAGGTCCTCCACGCGCAGGTTGCGCTTGAACGCGTCCTGCACCTCTTCAGCGCTCAGTGAGAAGTATTTCTTCGCGGCGTTGTCGCTCTCGTTCAATGGCAACCCAAGCTGTGCACGTGCCAGTAACGCCGACGCCACCGTGGACTCGCTCGATTCGCCAAGCTGCAACTGACGCAGGATAAGTGACTTTGCCAGTTTTAGTTCCCCCGCAGTCACCGGCGTCGTCTTCATTGCCTCCAGATCACGCTCCACCAACGCACGCGCCTTGGACACATTCGACGGCTCCGAACCATACGACACCGCATAATTTGACCGTGTCTTCGTAGCTCCCATGCGCACATCCACCGTGTACACGTAACCCGCCACCTGGCGCAGATCATGGTACAGACGGCTGGCATAAAAACCTCCGCCCAATACCGACGTGCCAAGCTGCATCGGATAGTAGTCCGGACTGAAGCGGTTCAGCGGTAACTGCTCCGCCAGCGTTACCGAATCCTGCACCGCCTGTGGATCGCCGACATTCGCAGCCGACGCCTTGTTCATCGGCACCGCCGGCAGGTCTGTCACCGGCTTCGGCCCCGTCGCGGTCCACGAACTGAAGGCCTTTTCCACCTGCGCGCGCGCCTCTTCCGGCGCAATGTCTCCGACCACAACAATCGTTGTCACATCGGGCCGGAAGGTCTTGTTGCGATACGCAACCACATCCTCCAGCGTCAGCCCCATCACCGACTGCGGAGTCGCCTCGCGCAGGTCGGGATCGCCCTTCGGCACCAACGCCTCGGTCAGCGCACGCCGCGTCCGATACCCCGGCGACGTGATGTTGCCCGCCGTCAGGTCGGCCACCTTCTTGCGCTCCACCGGAAACGCCTCCGCAGGCAGCGCCGGATGCAACTGGTTGTCAGCCAGCAATTCCACACCGCGTGGGAAGTACTGCTTCAGCACACGCAGACCAAAGCTGAAGCCCGAGTCCGCACTCGCGCCAATGTCATCCAGTGCCTTCTGAAATGCAATGCGGTCCAGTGACTTCGTGCCATAGTTAAACATCTCTTCCAGCACACTCGACACGCCTTCCTTGCCCTGCGGCGTATCCAGGTCGGCGTTGTGCCTCACCGAACCCACCAGCGTCACGGTCGGACTCGTGTGATCCGTCTTTACAATCAGCCGCAGCCCATTAGGCAGAGTCTGGTCACTCGGCATCACCATCGCACGCGGCAGACGAAGCTCGTTCAACGGCTTCGCAGCCCACTCCGGCAACACCACATCCGTCGTCGGAGCAGCCGTCAGTTTCTCGCCGCCGCCAAAGCCTTTCGCCGCAACCGGCGCACCCGAAGGCACCGGCTTCAACACCGCCGTAATCGTATTCGCGTTCAGCAGATACTGCTTCGCCACACGATTCACATCCTCCACCGTCACGCGCTCAATCGCTTCCGTGTCCTCGTCCGGCGACTGCCTGCGATCCGCACCAAGAGCCTGCGACCACTGTTCCGCCAGCCCCGGAATCGAGTTCCGCTCAAAGGCCGCGTCCGTCAGCTCGCTGCGCTTGGCCGCGTCCACCAGATCGGCCGGGACACCGTCCTTCGCATACCGCGCAACAATCGAGCGCATCTCGTCCAGCGCAGGCTTGGCATCACCCTCGCTCGGTACCACCACCATGCCGTATCCAAGGCTCGCCTTGGCATACGTTCCCGCCATGCCGAACTGCGTACCCAGCGCCTTGCCCGCCGGTACCATGCCATACAGATCGGCGCGCTCGCTGCTCAACACCGCCGCCAGCACCTCCGCCGCCGCATAATCCTTGTCTTCCGTACCCGGCAGCCGATATCCAATCACCGCCATCGTGTACGGCAGATTGCTATCCAGCGTAAAGCTATCGCTCTTCACCGGCCCCAGCGTAAACGGCTTCTCCGCAGGCACCTCGCGCTTCTTCACCGACCCAAAGTATTCGCGAATCTTCGCCATGGTCGAAACCACATCCACATCGCCCACAACAACAAGGATCGCGTTCGAAGGTGAATACCACTTGTCGTAAAACGCACGCAGATCGGCGCCCGTCGTCTTGTCGAAGCTTTCCTTTGTACCCAGCGCATCGTGCGCATACGGAGTGCCCGCAAACATGCCCGCATTCAACCGCGAGATCAGCTTGTACGTCGGTGACGACAGGTCGCGCTGTACTTCCTGTTCAATCGCACCGCGCTCCTGCTCCCACTCCTTATCGGAGTTATCAATACCCTCCATGCACACGGCCTGTGCGCGCAGAGCCACATCCACATCCGTTGCCGGAACCGTCGCGTAAAACTGGGTTACGTTGTTCTGCGTGTCGGCATTGTTGTCTCCGCCCATGCGAGCGTAAATGGCCGCCGTCTGGTCAGCGGTCATGCCCGAGCATCCGCGAAATGCCATGTGTTCCAGCGCATGCGCCGTACCCGGAAACCCCTCTGGAGTCTGGTCGCCACCCGCTAGAATGTTCAGCTCCACTGTAGCCACCGGCGCCAGCCGATTCTCTACAATCACCACACGCAGTCCATTCGGCAGCGTTTCACGCGTAACGCCGCTCTCCTTCCTGGACGATGCAGCAACGCTCTCTGCGGAAACGGGCTTCACTTGTGCAGCCAGCACCTGCGTAGCAGCAACAGAGAACAGGCAGGACACAAAGCAAGGGATGACGACCGACGAACGTAACTTCAAACGAAACTCCTCGTGTCTATAGACTCTACCCCCTCGCACACGGTTAGGCGTATCCCGCTCTTCGCCAAGCTGATATTTTCTCCTGCCTTATAAACATTTCTCTGTGGTCTCTTTGAAGGGTCCGGTTTCAGCGAGCCGTTAAGGTACTACAAAAACAAGCGGCTTAAGCTGCTGAGAGAATGGCAGCAACGAACCCCACGCACCATTTATCCTGAAACAGATGCCCGCACTCTTTGGCAAATCGCTTCCGGAACTCACGGAACTGGCTGCAACCCTCGGCCAGAAGCCCTACCGTGCTCGCCAGGTCTTCGAGGCGCTCTACAAGCAGCGCGTCACCGACATCGCCGGCATCACGCCGCTCTCACAGGAACTGCGCGACACGCTCGCCGACGCGCACACCGTAGGCATGCCCCAGATCGTGCAAACCGCCATCAGCGTTGACGGCACCGAGCGCTACCTCATGCGCATGGAAGACGGTGAAACCGTCGAAACCGTCTGGATGCCCGACGGCGACGGCGTGGAAAACACCGACGACGCCGAAGAAGCCGCCGACACCCGCGTCGACGCAAAACTCGAAGAGCGCGGCACCACAACCAAACGCGTCAAAGACGAAGACCGCCGCAACTGGGGAGCGCTCGCACCGCTGGGCTATCGCCGCTCCACCATCTGCATTTCCTCGCAGGTTGGCTGCGCCGTGAACTGCCAGTTCTGCCTCACGGCCAGGCTCGGCATCAAGCGCGACCTCACCGCGGGCGAAATCGCCGGACAGGTCGCAGCCGTGCTCAATCGCCATAACGTGCAAATCGGCAAAGACCGCATCAACCTTGTCTTCATGGGCATGGGCGAACCTTTCCTCAACTACGACAACTTCATGAAGGCCGTCCTCCTTCTCGTGGAAGGCATCGGCATTCCCGCATCGCGTATGACGGTGAGCACCAGCGGTATCGAACCCGCCATCCGCCGCTTCGCCACCGAGGTCGTGCGCCCCAACCTTGCCCTCTCGCTCAACGGGTCGAACGACACCGTGCGTGAACAGGTCATGCCCATCACGCGCAAGTGGAATATCGAAAAGCTGCTCGACGCCGTGAAGACAATTCCGTTGAGCAAGCGCGACTGGGTCACCTTTGAATACGTCATGCTGGGCGGCATCAACGACGGCATCCAGAATGCCAACGAGGTGCTGGCGCTGCTCAAAGGCATGCACGCCAAGGTAAACCTCATCGTCTGGAACCCCGGCCCCGGCATGCCATACACGCAACCCACGCCCGAAGCCGTGGACGCATTCCAGCAAACCCTCATACGCAACGGACTGCCCTGCTACATCCGCCGCCCCCGTGGCCGCGACATCTACGCAGCCTGCGGCCAGCTAAAACGCACAGTAGAACCCACCGACACCTCCGAAGCCCTGGTACAACTAAGCGCTTAGGAGTAGCTCTCACAACCCTATGGCTTCGATGGATGCCTCTTTCTTCGAACGAAAACGGCGCAAAGCATCAGCTTGTTCTACACCCATAGCGAGAAACACTACAGTCAGACTGCACGCTGGCTTGCTGACTCGCTAACCACTGACTCCCTGTTCCTTAAATAAAACGCCCCATTCCACTAAGCCAAAGAAATGGGTGCCCACCTTCGCAAAGCTAAGGTGGGCTTTCTCTCCCATCCACAAAACAACCATGAACCACGAATCGTAAGGGCACGGCTTCAACCGTGCCACAGACAGCGTGCAAAGGAGGCGACTTTAGTCGCTAAGGTAAGTCTGGTCATTTCCACCAGCCGAAAAGTCTCATACAACGAACAACTCATAAGAGCATCATCCACAACGCCTCGCCAGCACCTCCGACAGATGCACGGCACGCTTCTCCCCATTCTGCGCAATCTGTTCGCGGCAACTAAAGCCGTTCGTGACCACAATGTCGTTCGCCCCCGCCGCACGTACCGCAGGCATCAGCACGCTCTCGGCCAGCGCCTGCGAAACCTCGTACTTATCACGCTCAAAACCGAACGGTCCCGCCATGCCGCAGCATCCCGAATCCAGCAGCGAAACCTCCGCACCCGTCGCCTGCAACAGCGCCATATCGCCCTTCATACTCATCTGCGTCTTCTGATGGCAATGCCCGTGCACCACAATGCGCCTGCCCACCATCTGCGGCGGCTGCCAGTTCTTGCGCACCAACGCCTCACTCAGCAGAATCGTCTGCTGCGCCAGCTTCTTCGCACGCGCGTCGTTCGGATAAAAGTTCAACAGTTCATCGCGAAACACCGTGGCGCAACTCGGTTCCAGCATCACCACCGGCATGCCGCTCTCAATCTCCTCCGCGAACTCATCCAGAATCCTGCGCAGATACTGCTTCGCCTCATCCAGAAATCCAAAGTCATACAGCGGACGCCCGCAGCACACATGCTGCTTCTGCGTCGTAATCGTGTAGCCCGCATCGCCCAGTAGATCGGCCGCGGCATGCAGAGCCTCCGGCATAAAGTAGTTGTTCCACGTATCGGCCCACAGCAACGCATCCGGCTGCGCGGGCTTCCATCCATTCGCGTTGATGAACACGTCACGAAAATTCTTCGCCGCAAACTTCGGCAGTTCACGCTGCGGCGCAATGTGCAGCATGCTTTTCACCGCCGACGCCAGCGGCCCAATCTTCATCGGCAGATTCGCCAGCGTCGGCGCAATCGAAGCCAGGCTCGCCCACTTGTCCATATAGCCAAAGCCATAGTGAAACAGCGGACGATGTTTGCCCTCGTAGTAGTGCGCCAGAAACTCCGACTTCCACGTAGCCATGTCCACATTCACCGGACACTCCGTCTTGCACGCCTTGCACGACAAACACAGGTCCAGCGCATCGTGAATGGCCTCGCTCCTCCATCCATCGCGCACCGTGCCGTGCAGCATCTCCCACAGCAGATGCGCGCGCCCACGCGTCGAATGCCTCTCCTCGCGCGTCACCTTATAGCTTGGACACATCGTTCCGCCGTCGTGCCTGCGACATGCACCCACGCCCACACAACGTTCCGTCACGCCGCCAAAACCATCCTCGTCGTTGGGATACGTAAACCACGTCTTCGGCGTGGCCACCTTGTACTCAGGCCCTGTGCGCAGATTCTCCGTCGCATCATACACAGCAACCGGATCGATCATCTTGCCCGGATTCATCGCATTCGTCGGGTCCCACAAACGCTTGAACTCGCGAAACGCATCCATTAGCTCCGGCCCAAACATCTTCGGCAACAGGAATCCGCGTGTCTGCCCATCGCCATGCTCGCCCGAGATCGAGCCGCCATACTTCAACACCACATCGGTCGCACGCTCAAGAAATTCCTTGTAATTACGCACGCCCTGCTCTGTGCGGAAATCAAACGTAATTCGCAGATGCACGCAGCCCTGCCCAAAGTGCCCATACATCGGCGTGCGATAGCCATACTCATCCAGCAGGTGAAACAGATCGCGCAGATAATTTCCCAGATGCTCCGGCGGCACGGCGGAATCTTCCCAGCCCTCCCAGCCGCTCTTTTCGCCCGGCACGAACACACTCGCGCCCAGCCCCGACTCACGCACCTTCCACACCCGCGCCGCTTCCTGATCGTTGTAACGACCCACCGTGGGCCGCACCGGAAAGCCCGGCACATCCTCGAGAAAGCGTTCTACGATTGCATCCACATCGCCGTCGCTGTTCGCACCAAACTCGCACAACAAAAATCCGCGCCCCTCCGGCAGCAGCTTCACATCGTCCACCGCCAGTTGCTTGCGCAGCATGAAGTCCACCAGCAGGCCATCAAACCCCTCAAGCCCAATCGGATTGTGCCGCAGCACATGCGGCACATGGTCCGCTGCAATGTAGGGATCAGGAAAGCCCAGCGCCACCAAACGCCGCTTCTGCGGACTCTCCTTCAACTCGCACTTTGCCTCCAGGATCGTGACACACGTGCCCTCCGAACCCACCAGCGCACGCGCCACGTTGAAGCCATTCTCCGGCAGCAACTGGTCGAGGTTATAGCCCGACACGCGTCGAGGAATATCCGGAAACCGCTCCCGCACCAACGTGCTGTATGTATCGCGAAGCCGCTTCAATCCTGCGTAAATCTCACCCTTGCGACCGCCCGCAGCAATGATGCGTTCCAACTCTTCTTCGCTGGTGCGGCCCACCGTCATGCGCGTGCCGTCGTACAGCAGAATGTCCAGCTCTTCAATGTTGTCGACGGTCTTGCCACCCATTAACGCATGCACACCGCACGAGTTGTTGCCCACCATGCCGCCCAGCGTGCAGCGCGAATGCGTTGCAGGATCGGGCGCAAACGTCAACGCATGCTTCTCTGCCTCATCGCGCAAACGATCCAGCACAATGCCCGGCTGCACCCGCGCCATCCGCTGCGCAGGATCAAGCGCAATCACATGGTTCATGTACTGCGAAAAATCCATCACCACGGCCACATTGCAGCACTGCCCCGCAAGACTCGTACCACCGCCACGCGACAGCACCGGCGCACCAAACGCACGACAAGCCGCCACCGTTGCCACCACATCCTCCACCGACTGCGGCACCACCACTCCAATCGGTACCTGCCGATAACTCGACGCATCCGTGGCATACATCGCGCGCGCCGCATCGTCGAAGCTCACATCGCCGCGCACCGTCTCGCGCAAACGCGCCTCCAACAATCGCGCCTGCGAAAAACGCTCATGCGGATGCGGATCTTCCAACGTCTGCTGAAGAATGGGAAACGGCGTAACTGCGCTCATTGCGGCCCTCGTAAAAAACAAAACTGCTGCACGAAACAAAACAGAAAGTGCTGCACGAGCAATCCTAACGTGCAACAACAACCACGCGTCGCAAAGTCGCAAAGGCGCAAAGACCACACACAAAACGTGTGCCATCATTTATCAAGCCACAAACGCGGGTGCCCCACATCTCGGCTCCGTCGAAATGTGGGTTTTCAGAATGCTGTCCAAGAATCAAATGCCCACCTTCGCAAAACGAAGAGGAAACATTCGTGTGAAGCACGAACATCTTTCGGAAGGGGCACGGCTTCAGCCGTGCCGATAAAGCATTGCTAAGAGAAGCGGCTTTAGCCGCTGAGGGAATGCCAACCAGGTGCATACAGAAAAAACCGCGTAGACTCTGTCCTCGCAATGCAGGCAGAGTCTGCGCGGCCTGTACTTCCTCAACAAAGGCAAATACTACTTCGTAACCTTGAAGTCCTTAATCAGAACATCGGTGTTGTGCGCCATGCGAATACCCACCTGGCCATCGGTCGTGGTCAGCTTGCCCTCGCCCACTACATCGGCCTTTGCATAAGTGCCAACCGTAGTGCCATTGATCACACACGACACATTGCCACCCTTCACCTGAATGGCAATCGTCTGCGTCACCGGCTCGCCCGGTCCCGCAGCCTTGTGCACCGCATCGTTCGCTTCGCCACGACGCCCATTCAACTGAAACGCCGCCGGTCCAAATCCACGCACGATGAACGTACCGCTGCCATACGCCGCGCAGTACAGTGCCGACTGATCCGCCGCCGTCTTGCCGCCACCCGCAATCACCACGCCGTAAGGATGCGGATGCGTATTGCGATTCATGTAATGCGGCTCCGTGAACGTAGCGCTCACCGTAAAGTCGCCCGTAGCCTTCTTCGCATCCAGATACGTGATCGCCGGCCCGGTCATCACATGGAAGCCGCCACCCTCAGCCTTGAACGACGAGTCCTTCTCCGACTGGCCCTGCTTCACCGCGCCTTCATCCACAATGCCGGTCCAGCCCTTCACGAAGATGCCGCCATTCTCAATCGGCGTGGCCTTCTCTTCCACCGGAGGCCGCTGACCTGCGGGCGGCCCGCCCTGTGCAACCAGTGCAACCGGCGCCAACACAACAACAGCCAACGCGAAACGACACAATCTCTTCTCCATAACGAGAGTCCTTTGAATACCTCTGAGATACGGCGAACACATCGCCGACGTGCGGCCCCATTGTACTGCGCGCACATTGCACCACGCATGCACACCACTCGCACATTTCCACCCCACGCAATTCCTCGCGCGCAAACAACAAAGCGCGATATGCTCCCATCAACCATGCGATTTCCCTCGTTTGCGTTCCTCATCGCCTGCACCGCAATCGCCCAGCTACTATCCGTCGCCCAAAAGCCGTTCACCATTGCTGACGCGCTCTCCGCGCCCTTCATGAACCAGCTCACCGCGGCCCCCGCGAAAAACCGCATCGCATGGTTCGTAGACGACGAAGGCAAGCGCAACGTATGGGCCGCATCGCCCACCGAAAAAGCCCACAGCCTAACGCACTACACCCACGACGACGGACAGGACATCGACGAAATCACATGGTCGCCCGACGCCACTCGTGTTGCCTACACACACGGCACCGGCCCCGAAGGCACCGAACATCCCGTCGCCGCCAACCCCGCACAGTTACAGCAGAACATACAGCAGCGCGTCGAAATTGCGACATGGAACGGCGACGTGCACATCCTCGACACAGGCCATTCCGCCGTCTTCTCCACCGACGGCAAACGCCTCTTCTACCTCCGCGAAGGCAAGATTTACGCAGCCAATACAGACACAAACGACAAGCCAACCCAGCTCGTCATAGCCGAAGGCAACGCAACCCAGCTCACACCGTCGCCCGACGGCACAAGGCTCGCCTTCGTCTCCCAGCGCGGCGACCACAACTTCATCGGCGTCTTCACCCTCACCAACAACACGCTCACCTACATCGATCCCGGCACCGGACTCGACCACGACCCCGCATGGTCAGCAGACTCAAAACAAATCGCCTTCATCCGCGAAAGCCCCATCCCCCACCCGCTCGATCTCCGCTGGATGCGCAGCGTTCCCGTGCCCTGGTCCATCCGGCTTGCCGACGCATCCACCGGCAAAGGCCAGCAAATCTGGCAAGCCGACAAAGGCACCGGCTCACTCTTCCACGAGATGGCCGCAAAGAATCAACTGCTCTGGATGAACGACGGCCGCATCGTCTTCGCATGGGAGAAAACCGGCTGGCTGCACCTCTACTCGCTCAAGCCCGGCGACACGCAGGCAAAGCTGCTCACACCCGGCAACTTCGAAGTCGACAACGTCGTCGCCAACGGCAATCGCATCGTCTACAGCAGCAACCAGACCACCACCGACCCCAACGATATCGACCGCCGACACCTGTGGAGCGTCCTTTCAACTGACACCAACCCCTCGCAGCAAACCAGCGGCACCAGCCTCGAAAGCAATCCCGCACTGCTTACAAACGGCACGCTGGCCTACATGCAAGGCAGCGCACTCACACCACTTCAGCCTTACCTGCAAACGCCAAACGCGCACATCACACCACTCGCTGAGGCCAATCCGCAACGCTTCCCCGGCGCCAGCTTCGTAACGCCCACAATGGTGACATTTCCCGCAGCCGACGGCCTGCAAATCCACGGCCAGTGGTTCCTGCCCAAAAACACAAAGCCCAACGAGAAGCTGCCCACTATCGTCTTCTTCCACGGCGGATCGCGTCGGCAAATGCTCCTCGGCTACAACCCCATGCAGTATTACGCGCAGGCCTACGCGCTGAACCAGTACCTCGTCTCCCGCGGGTACGCCGTACTCAGCGTGAACTACCGCAGCGGCACCGGCTACGGCATGGAGTTTCGCCAGGCCCCGCACTACGGCATCTTCGGCGGCACCGAATACATGGACACCGAAGGCGCAGTGCATTGGCTCAAATCGCAACCCATCGTCAACACCAAACGCATCGGCGCATGGGGAGGCAGCTACGGCGGCTACATGACCGCGTTAGCCCTGGCACGCGACTCTGCCGACTTCGCCGCAGGCGTCGATCTCCACGGAGTCCACGACTGGTCCTACGAAATGGACGCGTGGAAGCTCACCAGCGACCCGCACTATGACGCCGCAGCCGCCGCAAAGATCGCCTTCGCCGCATCGCCTCTCGCAGACGTGGATCAATGGAAATCGCCGGTTCTGCTCATCCAGGGCGACGACGACCGCAACGTCCTCTTCGGCCAGACCGTCCGCCTCGCCGCCGAACTCAAAGCCAGAAACATTGACGTGGAAGAACTCATCTTCCCCGACGAAGTCCACGACTTCCTGCTGCACAAAAGCTGGATCGCCGCCTACGAAGCAGCCGCCAACTTCTTCGACCGCAAACTGAAAAGCAAATAAACCACCGCCCAAAACCATGCTTTGAAAGATTTCCGACAGCGCAGGTTTTGAAGGGGCCCGGCTTCAAGCGGGCCATATAAACCCTCAGCAATTAGCGGCTTCAGCCGCTGAGGGCATGCCAATCAAACTGAGAGTTTTTATCCCTGCTTGAAAGCAGCCATTGATGCGAGACTGATACCCCTTGCCCTGGGACTTGAGCCACTCCAACACATCGGCATCTACACGAGCCGTAATCTGACGCTTTACAGGCCGGTAAAATTCACCTCGCCGAGCGTGTTTCCATTGCTCCTTGGTCACCGGAGGAATCTCGCTAAAGTCAATCTCACTCTCAGGCCGCTTCGACAACGCCTTCCGATTGCTTTTCTGAGCCGCAGTCAGTGGCGGCAAGGTGTCCGGGGTATAGCTAACTGTTTTCGCTTTCATAGAACCGCCTTTCCTGCCGTATGGCACGCCTCGCGGAGATCATTCGGGTCGTAGTTGCAGCATGTTCTTTTTCTCGAACGGGTATGAGCCACCATAAGCAGCAACACACCTTGAACCATGCCGAAAGTCTGCCAACGCTCCTCACCATTCTCAATTCGATCCTGAATGGAAACATGCATGGAATCGCGAAAGACCTGAACAGCTTCCTCAAGAACTCAACCCATGCTTACGCTGATTGGACAGATTCTTGGCTTCGTCCCATTCAACAGAAGCTGCATAACACAATCGTTATAACTACGATTCTGTAATTACAAAATCGTAAAGAAAAACATGCCATACACAAAACAAAAAGGCCGCTCAAAGAGCGGCCTTTCCTATTCAAATGAAGCAACCGGCTTACGCGCCTACCGGCTCTTCAATCTCCTTGAGGCGCTTCTCCAGCAGCTGTTCCAGCTCTTCCAGAGCCTTCGAGAAGCCTTCGATGCCTTCCTTCAGCTTGTCATGCGCCATGCGGTCTTCCGCATGCATCTTGTCGAAGGTTTCCTTGTTCATGGCAATCTTCTCGATGTTCATGGACCTGGCCTTGGCTGCATCCAGCTTCAGCTCCAGCACGCCTTCCTTGGAGTTCAGCTCATCCAGCAGCTTGGGAGCGATGGTCAGCAGGTCGCTGCCTGCCAGCTCTTCAATCTCGCCGATGTTGCGGAAGCTCGCGCCCATCACCTGCGTCTTGTAATCGAACTTCTTGTAGTAGTTGTAGATCTTCGTTACCGAGATCACGCCCGGATCGTCCGCGCCCGCGTAATCCTTACCCGTGTCCTTCTTATACCAGTCGAGGATGCGGCCAACGAACGGCGAGATCAGCGTAACGTTTGCTTCCGCGCAGGCCACAGCCTGGTGCAGACCGAACAGCAATGTCAGGTTGCAGTGAATGCCATCCTTCTCAAGCTGTTCCGCGGCCTGGATACCTTCCCACGTCGAAGCAATCTTGATCAGCACACGATCCTTGCTCACACCAGCGGCTTCGTACTGCGCAATAATGTCGTGTGCCACTTCGATGGTCTTCGCTGTGTCATACGACAGACGGGCATCGACTTCCGTAGAGACGCGGCCAGGCACAATCTCAAGAATCTTGCGACCGAAGGCCACGGCCAGAGTCTTGAACGCTTCGGCGGCAACAGTCTTGTCGTCGGAGTTCGGGCCGGACTTTTTCTTCGCTTCCTTCAGCACATCGTCCACGATGTGGCTGTATTCCGGCATGTTGGCTGCCGCCGTAATCAACGACGGATTGGTGGTCGCATCCGTCGGCTTGAATTTCTCCATCGACTTCATGTCGCCTGTATCAGCCACCACGGTGGTGTACTGCTTCAACTGTTCCAAAAGCGTCGCCATTGCTGCATTCTCCTTACGATAATTCCGTGCGCAAAAACCTATTCGCAACTATTTTACGCCGTGCGTGGAAGGAGAGGATGACTGCACGCCAACGGCATAAATACGGTCTGATTATTAGATGCGGTCCACCCACCCTACGACAGGTCGTTTGCCGCCAATGTGTTCGTAAATCCCGGAGTCTTTGAAGGAACACGGCTTCAGCCGTGCCGTAAAGTCCGCATACATCAAGCGGCTAGCCGCCGAGAGAATGCCGGCACGATTTACGGATTCGGCACCACAACCACAACACCCTGCCCGCGCCGTTCCCCGCTGTCATTCACCGCCGCCACCGTATAGCGATAGCTATGCCCCTCCAGCGCAGTCTTATCCGCAAAACTAAACCCCTGCACCAACTCACCCGTCAACAACACATCCGACGCATTTTCAGCAGTGGAAGCCGGAATCTGTTCCCTGTTCCCTGTTCCCTGTTCCCCGCGATACACCCGGTAGCCACTCACCGACGCATCCGTCGACGGCTGCCACACCAGGTCTACCTCCAACGCGCCCAGCGTATTTACCACCGCCTCCACAGCCGTTGGCGCGGCGGGCAACGGCAGCTTCGCATCCGCCGCCACACTCACCTTCGCCACCGCGCTATCCAGCGTGTACTCCGTACGATGCAGCACCACCGTTTGCGTACGAAACACGCTATAACTCTGCAACTGCCCTGCATGCCCACCGGTGTCCACCGTGCCGCCAACATCCGCAAGACCACCGCCCGCACGCAGCAGCATGCTGTTGTTCTCGCGGCCATCGCGCACCACGCGCAGCATCACCTGGCTGCCCTTCTCGTCCGGCAGCGGCTGCCAGCGAATCGCAATCCCGCTGGCCACAGGGTAAGCCTGCAAATCACGCACCGCAGGCGGAGCCTCCCCGGCCACGGTCTTCGCCTCCGTCCACACTGCTCCGCGATGCATCGCATTCAACACACGCACGCGGTAAGCCAGCGGACGCAGCCCGCCCCGCGTAAACTCCACCGGCAACGCATCGTGAAATGTACTGGCTCCGCCTGCCTGTACCGCCACCTGGGTAATGGCAGTACACCGATCGTCGGCAAACGACTCAGCCCGGCAGATCTCCGCCTGTAGCGCACCTGCTCCGCGCTTCGCCCTTAAAGAAACGCCATCGGTGGTGCGTGTCGGATTACTCCACGACAGGTCCACGCCATCCCCGGCACGATGCGCAGCCAATCCCTGCACCGCCGCCGGCAGTTTCAGTGACGGCGGCTTGGGAGCACCCTCGCTGGCGCATCCAGCCAGCAAAAGCATGCAAACGGACGGCAACCAAAAAAGCTCTGACTGTCGGAAGATTGGCCTCACTTCACGAGCGTAGCATCCACTCATAGCGGTTACCATTTCGTACCATAAGTACCCACACGTCCTCAAAGTGGTGTGTCTCTTTCACCGCGTACATCTTTTTGTGCCGTTCTTTACATCTCTCTTGAAATAAAGCGACAGAACGAACAGTCGTAAAAGGATGCACAATGCAAAGTGAACTTGTGTCGGATGATGCTGCCCTATTCCTCTCCGCGGACAAATCGAGTGACTTACAGATCAGCGGAGAAGCGGCAGAAACCTTTATCGCGGAAAAACGCCTCGGAGAACGCATTAAGCAGCTTCGCCTGAAGAAGGGCATGGGTCTGGTCGAGGTCGGCCGCCACACCGGCCTGAGCGCCAGCTTCCTGTCGCAACTTGAAACCGGCCGAGTCGTTCCCACCCTGCGCAACCTCGCACGCATTGCCCTAGTCTTTTCCAAAGACCTCAGCTACTTCTTTGAACCCGAGCCCAAAACTCTTTTCCGCGTCCAGCGCGGCAAAGACCGTGTTCGCCTGCCCCAGAGCGGCACCGACGATCCCGCATACTTCTTCGAATCGCTCGGCTACATGGTGCCCGACCGCGAGCTCGACCCCTACTTCGCCGAGTTTCTACCCAATGTCGTCTCGCGCCGATTCCATCAGCACCAGGGCTGCGAATTTCTTTATGTAGTGGAAGGCAACATGGAGATCGTTCACGGCGAATCCACCTATCGCCTCACCGCCGGCGACGCCGCCTACTTCGACGCCAACACCCAGCACGGCTATTCCAACTCAGGACAGGTTCCGGCCAAAGCGCTGATCGTAACCATCCAGAGCAACTCCAACAACAACTCTAACGGTGCTGCCAGCAACAACACCTCAACCCAGAGCACCCCTTTGCGCAGGCACCGCACTCCCGGCATGCCCAGCGAAATGATGCGCGCCCGCACCGAGATGCGCCGGGAACGCCCCGGCCTGTAAAAACACCGCCGCGGTTAAAACCAAAATATGCAGGCCGGAAACCACCGACCAACAGCATGGACACAAAAAGCATGGGCTGGAGAAACACTCTCCAGCCCATGCTTTTTTATTGCGAAAAAAGTGCTTTCGGAAGGACAGGGCTTCAGCCCTGCCATAAAGCCCACTTAGAGGTGTGTTGAAGGAACCCGCCTTCAGCCAGGTCATAAAGTATGGCAACAAGTAAGCGGCTTCAGCCGCTGAGGGAATTTCAAACGCCCATACTCTTCTCCAAAAAGTCTCCAACGAAAACGCATCGCAAAACACCACCCAGGTTCTAAGCTTGGGAAGGCCACCCACGCATGCAGATTCGCAATCTCACACCCCGTCAGAACCGCCTTGTCCTGTTCTTTCTGTGGCTCTTCCTCTACGCCTCGTTCGCCCTGCTAGCGCCGCCGCTGCTCGACGACGCCGACTCCGTCCACGCCGAAGTCGCGCGCGAAATGATCCAGCGCCACGACCCCGTGACCCTCTACGCCAACGGCATCCGCTATCTGGAGAAGGCTCCGCTGCTTTACTGGTCGATGGCCGCCAGCATGAAAGTCCTCGGAGTAGGCACCTCCAAGGCACGCGTCCCGCTGGCTCTTTACGCACTGCTGCTTTTCCTTTTAACCGAAGCCTTCGCACGGAACGCCTTCCGCTGCACGCGCGCTGGCCTTTACGCCGCCACGCTCCTTCTTCTCTCCTTCGGCCTCTTCATCTTCACGCGCATCCTCATCCCCGACGCCATCGTGTGCCTGTGGCTTCTCGCCGCCCTCTACTGCTTCTGGCTCACCGAGCGGAACGAAGCCCGCCCCGGCTACCTTCCCGCCATAGGATTCGGCACGGCCTGCGCCCTCAACATCCTCACCAAGGGACTCATCGGACTCGTCTTCCCCATCGGCACCATCCTCATCTATCTGCTGCTCACGCGCGGCCCGCGCGGCACCATGCAACGCATCAGCAAGCTGCATCCCCTCGTGGCGGCATGCGTTTTTCTTTTACTCGCAGCGCCGTGGCACATGGCCGCAGGCCGAGCCAACCCCACCCAGGGCAACCCCGCGGGACTCACCCACACCGGCCACCTGCTGCCGTTCTTCTGGCGCGGCTGGCAGGTCGCTCTGCCCACCGACGGCAACGTGCATGGATGGACATGGTTCTACTTCATGAACGAGCACCTGCTGCGCTACCTGAACCTGCGCGTCCCCCGCGACTACGACACCGTCCCGCTCCTGCTCTTCTGGGGACTTCTGCTCGTCTGGATGATGCCCTGGAGCGCCTTCCTCTTCAAAGCCTCCGCCACCGTTCCCTGGCGCGCGTTCGTGCATCGCAAAGACGCCGCAAACCTCAACGCCGAACAGAAAACCCTGCTCCTACTAGGCATAGCAGCGCTTCTGCCGCTGGTCTTCTTCTCCTTCTCCACGCGGCAGGAATACTACGTTCTGCCCGCCATGCCTTTCTTCGCGATGCTCATAGGCCGCTGGCTCGACCGCGAAGCGACCGAGGTAGAACGCGCCATCATCCCACCGAAACTAGCCATCGCCGGACAACGCATCTCCACCGTTTTGCTGGTGCTGGGTTCCACCGTGGCGCTGGTCTGCGGCTTCTTCCTGCTCAACGCCAAGGAACCGCCGCCCGGCTACGACCTCGCCACCATGCTCAGCCAGAACCCCGGCGAATACGCTCTCTCCTTCGGTCACTTCCTCGACCTCAGCGGCCCGGCCATGGGAGCCTTCCGTGGCCCGCTCACCCTCACCGCCATCGCGTTCTTCGGAGGCACGCTCGCCGCCTGGTGGTTCCGCCGCAACTCGCGCCCGCACAAGGCCAACATCTCACTGGCCGCAGGCACATTGCTCTTTCTCGTGGCCGCGCATCAAGGACTACAAACCTTCACGCCCGTTCTCAGCAGCGAGCGGCTTGCCAGCGCCGTCGCTCCCATCCTGCGCCCTAACGACATGATCGTCATTCACGGCGAATACGAGTCCGGATCGACGCTCGGCTTCTACCTCCGCCGCAATAACATCCACATCTGGGATGGCCGCTCCGCCAACCTCTGGTACGGATCGTTCTTCACCGACGCGCCCAACATCTTCGAAACCGACGGCACCATGCGCTTCCGCTGGAACGGCGTGCAGCGCATCTTCGTCTGGACCGAACCCGGAAAGATGCCCACCATGCCCGGCCACACCTACATCGTCGCCGAGGGCGGCGGCAAACAAATCGTCAGCAATAAAGCCTCAGAGTATTAAGAACGAATGCGCTGCCGCTTGCGCCCACTGCGCGGGCAGCGCACTTGTCTTTTCAAGAAAAAGACTAGCGTTGCAAACGAGCACGCTCAATCGCGCGCACCACTGCCTTTGACTTGTTCACCGTTTCTGCGAACTCGGCCTGCGGAACCGAATCGGCGACCACGCCGCCGCCTGCCTGGATGTAGCCGTTCTCGCCTTCCATGAACAGCGTCCGAATCGCAATGCAGCTATCCAGGTTGCCGCTGAAGTCCGCGTAAAACACGCTGCCACCATACACGCCGCGACGAGCCGGTTCCAGCTCTTCGATAATCTCCATCGCGCGAATCTTCGGCGCGCCGCTCAATGTACCCGCCGGAAAGCACGACCGGAACGCATCCACCGGCTCCATGTCCTTGCGCAATTTGCCTTCCAGCGAACTCACCAGGTGCATCACGTGCGAGTAGCGCTCAACGAACATCAGGTCTTTCACCTTCACGCTGCCAAACTCGCTCACCCGGCCCAGATCGTTGCGACCAAGATCGACAAGCATCACATGCTCAGCAATCTCCTTCGCATCCTGCAACAGGTCTTCTTCCAGCTTCTTGTCGCTGGCCGCGTCCGCACCACGCGGACGCGTCCCCGCAATCGGGTGATACTCAATCTCGCCGCCATGCACGCGCACCAGCAATTCCGGCGACGACCCCACAATATGCGCTGCCGTCTCCTTCCGCGCGCCCGGCTTCTTCATCGGGAACCGCAGAAAATACATGTACGGCGACGGATTCACAATCCTCAGCGCACGATAGATTTCAAACGGATCGACGCCCGGCTTGCAATCGAAACGCTGCGACAGCACACACTGGAAGATGTCGCCCGCAGCCACATAATCCTTCACCCTGGCCACGGCCTTCATGTAGTCGCGTTTCTTCGTGCGCGACGTCAGTTCCAGCGGCCCCAGCGGTTTGCGCTTTTTCTTCATCAACGACAACGGTGCAGCCAACTGCTTCTCCAGCCGATCCAGCCGCCGCACAGCCCTGGCGTACGCCTTCCCCGCATCCTTCTCGCGCTTCAAATCTGCCGTAATGATGAGGAATATCTCCTTCTTCACATGGTCAAACGCCAGCACCTCATCGAAGAACATCAGGCACGCATCCGGCACGCCGATCTCGTCCTTCGCCGTGGCAGGCAGCCGCTCAATCTGCCGCACCACGTCGTATGCAAAGAAGCCAACCGCACCCGCGGTAAACGGAGGCAGCCCCGGCAGCTTGGCTGGAGTATGCTCGTCCAGAGCCGCCTTCAGCTCCTCGAAGATATCGCCCTCAAAGGCCCGAACCTTCTTGCCATCGGTTGCAGTAATCGAGCGGCCACGCGATTCGATCTTGCGATACGGACGAATACCGATAAAGGTGTAGCGCCCCACACGTTCGCCCCCCTCGACACTCTCCAGCAGGAACGACTCCGGCTCGTCGGCGGCAATACGCAAAAACGCGCTCACCGGCGTCTCCAGGTCGGCCGTAACCGTGCGATACACCGGCACCAGCGTATGTTTCCTGGCCAGTGAGAGAAACGTCTTCTTATCAGGAGTAGCGACAATATCGTGTGGCATGGCGTTACCACTATGTTAATTCCATCCGGAGAATTACAAATGGTCGAACCACAGGGCGTATATTCATTGACTATCGTTAACGTAAACCCGTACTATTCGGGCCATGAAACGGCGTGATTTTGTTAAAGGGTTAGCGGTAACCACAGCCGCTGCCGGAACTGCTCTTGCTCATGCCAGCAAGACTTCTGCCAGCACCGAAACATTAGACCAGGCAGCAGCGGCAACGCAGGCTACCGCACAGACCGATGCACGCGCACAGCGCGCACGGCAGATGGCCTCCTTCCACACCCCCAACATCCCGGTCTCGCAGCCGGACGTTGTGGCCGTAACCGAGCAGCGCTACTTCACCGCTGCACGCTGGGCCACCCTCGTTCGCTTCAGCGATCTGGTGATGCCCGCCGGTGATGGATACCCCAGCGCCACACAGGCTGGCGCCCCTGAATTTCTTGACTTCCTGATCGGCGCATCGCCCGCAGACCGTCAGCAGATGTACAACACCGGCCTCGATCGCCTGGAAGCCGACTGCCACAAGAAGTCGGGCGTCTCCTTCGCCAAGTCCAGCGCACAGCAGGCCGATGGTGCCATTCGCCCCTATCTGAAGGGCTGGATCAACGATCATCCGCCGACTGAGCCGCACGAGCACTTCATCGCCATGATCCACCGCGATGTACGCCAGGCCACCATGAATTCGCCCGCATGGGCAACCGCAGCGGAAGTCGCCGGAGAACGCACGCCCGGCGTCGGTCTGTACGTTTCGCCCATCGACCCCGGTATGGGAACCTGGGTCAACCACGGCGCAACGCGCGCAGCTTCCACCACCGCACCCGCTGCCGCAAAACCGGCACATTCCTAAAACCGAGCTCCGGAAACGACGAGGAAAGAAATGGCAGAAAAGAAAGTCGACGTCCTGATCATCGGCTCAGGACACACGGGCGGCATGGCCGCAAAGATTCTTACGGAAAAGGGCATCTCCTGCACCATGCTGGACGCAGGCCCGATGATTAACTGGGAGCGCGACCGCACACTCAAGCCGGCCAGCCAGCTCCCCTATCGCGGATTCGACGCTCCCGGCCGTCTGCCCCACGTCTGGCAGTCCAGCGAATTCAGCGCCAACCAGTGGGTCGACGAGAAGGTCATCCCCTACAACTACCCCGCGGGCCAGCAGTACAACTGGGTTCGCGTGCGTACCGTGGGCGGACGTTCGCCCTATTGGGGTCGCCAGAGCTTCCGTCTCTCCGACTATGAGTTCAAGTGCAAGGACCACGACGGCTTCGGTGAAAACTGGCCCATCTCGCTCAAGGACCTTGCGCCCTTCTACTCACGCGTGGAAGACATCTTCCAGGTCGTCGGCGACATGGACAACCTGCCGCAGTATCCCGACGGCAACTTCGTCAAGGAAGACACACCCCGCTCCGCCGCCATGCAACGCTTCGCCGACGCAGGCAAGAAGATGGGTGTACCCGTCACCAAACCGCGTTCCTCGCGTGGCCGCGACGGCATGGCCGCATCGCTCAACCTGCTGATTCCAGATGCCGTTGCCACCGGCCGCCTGACCACCATTCCCAACGCCATCGTCCGCAAGATCACCACGGACAAGAACACCGGCCTGGCTGACGGCGTCATCTTCATCGACCGTCACTCGCACCGCGAGATGACCATGAAGGCTCGCATCGTCATCGTGGCCGCAGGCACACTCGAAACCACGCGTCTGCTCATGATCTCGGAGATCTGCAACTCCTCCGGTCTTCTGGGCCACCATCTCTGCGACCAGATTTACGGTGCAGGCATTGCGGCTTCGGTGCCCGAGGCACGCAACGGCAAGGGCACCCGCGCCGTCATCGGCGGCGGCGGCCTCATCCCGCGCTTCCGCAACCTTGAGACCAAGACCCCTGGCTTCATGCGCGGTTATGCCGTCAACGTCTCGTCCGGCAACCTCGATCCGCGCTGGTTCCCGGAGTACGGCCCGGCACTGCAGAAGAAGCTGGAAGAGTACGGTGGCAGCGGCTTCACCACCAACATCATGGGCGAAACGCTGGGTCATTACGAGAACCACGTCAGCCTGAACAAGCAGGTGGTCGACGCATGGGGCATGCCCACGCTCACCATCAGCACCAAGTACGGCGCCAACGAAGACAACATGGCCAAGGACATGGTGGACACCACAGCCGCCATGGCAGAAGCCGCAGGCTTCGAGGTTCTGGTGAAGAACTACAAGTTCAACCCGCCGGGCTACTCCATCCACGAGCAGGGCACCGCGCGCATGAACGACGACAAGCGCAAGGGCGTTGTGAACCAGTGGAACCAGTCGCACGACATCAAGAACCTGTTCATCACCGATGCCAGCGTCTTCCCATGCGCCGGATGGCAGAACCCCACCATGACCATGCTCGCGCTCGCCATGCGTGCCTCCGAGTACCTGGCCGACGAAATGAAGAAGGGCAACGTTTAAAGCATTTCCCTGATCGTCTACAAAACGTCAGGGAAAACACTCCAACCGCACTTCTGTAATCTGCGTCGTACATAATAAGCAACAACGGTGTGCCGCTTCCGTTCCCGGAAGCGGCATATCTACTAGAGTGATTTTCAATAGGTATGGCTTTCGGAAGGGCAGGGCTTTAGCCCTGCCGTAAAGGCTTTGCGAAGAGAAGGGGCCTTTAGCCCCGAGGGAATAGCAGGCCGGGGAAACGCTAAAAGGGGAGAACACATCATGTCCAGACTGCTGCTTGCCATTGCCCTGCTATTCGGATTCGCCGTGGGAGCACATGCCCAGGACAACGCCGCGCCCGATCAGGCTGGCGCACCGCCCGCCGCAGCCCAAGCTTCCACCGGAGGCGCGCCAGACATCCCCGGAGCCACCGCGCCAGCGCAGCCCATTGCCTTCAACCACAAACTCCACGTGCAGACAGCCAAGCTAGGCTGTAACGACTGCCACGAGCCCAACCGCGGCGGCGCCACGCTCGCCATGCCCCAGCCCACCAAGTGCATGCTCTGCCACGCCGCCATCGCCACCGACAAGCCCGACGTCCAGCTCCTGGCGCAGGCCGCCAAGGACAACGAACTCGTGGCCTGGGTTCGCCTCTACCGCGTGCCCTCGTTCGTCACCTTCAGCCACAAGACTCACACCTCCGCCGGTGCCAAGTGTGAAGACTGCCACGGCCCCGTCTCCGAGCGCACCGTCATGGCTCAAGAAAAGGACCTGAAGATGGGTGGCTGCATCGCCTGCCACCAGACCCGCAACGCACCCGCTGGCTGCGACACCTGCCACGCCACCATGACCAGGAACGGCCACTCGCCCTTCGACGCCGACACCACCGTGCTGGCCCGCCTGCACATCCAGCCACCCGCAGCACAGGGCAAAACCTCGTTGGAAGCAGCCGTCCACAGTACCTTCCCCTCCCGCATCCCTTCGTCGCTGGCAACCTGGCTGACAGCCCCCGACCTCCTGCGCTAAACCTGTATGGGATTTCATCTCAAGCAATTGAAATGAAATCCCATAACAGGCTTGGGTAGATTGGGCTGCCCCAAAAAGTCAGTCAAGACCAAGTCATATCGACCTATAAAGCTGGGCTGAAGCGATGCCTCCATCTCCTGCAAACTCATCATTGGTGGTTAAACCCTGCCTGCCTGGAGGGTTTTCTGAGCTTTCTGTAAAAAGCTAACTATAAGTGTCTTGCGCGTTAACGTCGCGAACTTGAAGTTGATTTCAAGTGCTTTCTAATGAAGCTTTGCTCTAAAAGGTCATAACAGGCTTCAGATGTTTTCGGAAGGACGCAGCTTCAGCTGTGCCATATACATCAGGAAAGTGTCCGGGGCTTTGTCTCCAGAGGGAATGCTGGAGGTGAGATTCCCTCAACGGCTGAAGCTAGAATCCTGTTTCCTCTGTTCTCCGTTATCTGCTTCCCTGTTCCCTGTGAATCATGCTCGCTGCTCATTTTTCGTCATCCGATACAAAGACAGACGTTCAGATTCCGCTGGTTGCACGCTATAATCAAAGCTGCTTTGCTGCTTGCGCATCCGCGCATTCCGGGCACAAAGTTCCGCGGAGAGTTGGCCGAGTGGCTGAAGGCGGCGGTTTGCTAAACCGTTATAGGGTCAAAAACTCTATCGGGGGTTCGAATCCCCCACTCTCCGCCAGTCAGTCTTAGTTTGTTTTTCTCGTCCCGATGGAATCGGGGTTTCTGCCCAAAAGTGACCCTCAGCAAGGATAAGTTCTATTGGGGAGATTATGTTCTTAGGATGTGCGGTGAGAGTCGAATCCCTGTCTCTCCGCCAGTATTTTTGGGACCTCAGAAATCGACAGAAAACGCATCGCTCTCAGTATTGACAGGCATTTGATTGCCATCACAGATATAAGGTCTGTAACGGTGGTAACGCCACACTACAGTTCTGAAGGCCACATTGGGTAGCCATCGGTTTACAAGACCGCATGTACTTAGCAGCTGAAAACGTCTGAATTCTCTTGAAAATACAAGGACTGCTTTCCAGCACAGTGCATACCAGGACAGGCATAGGATGTCCCCATGCCTGTTCCATCAAACGTTTTCGCTCATACATCGCAGACTCGTCCATGGGAACCACTGGAAACCCATCTGCTTGAAGTAGCCGCTCTTGCGAAAGAGTTTGCGGAAGCATTCCGGGCAGGCAAATGGGGAGAGATCGCAGGACGATGTCACGACCTCGGTAAAGCATCGAAGGAGTTTCAAGACTACCTTCGGATTCCCAGGCAAGGGGAGGATGCAGGAGAGCAAGAGGCCTCTCCCGGACGCGTGAACCACTCCAGCTTTGGTGCGGTTTATATCGACCAACTATTGAAGTCGCCTGCGGGCAGGATGTTGGCATTCTGCATTGCGGGACACCACGCTGGATTGCCCAATGCGATCCCCATAGATGATGCGACTTCAAAGAGCGCATTATCGTCACGGCTTGTGGATGACGACCTTCCGCATGTCGACGATCCGAAGCTTCTGTTCGATAGTCCACGGATACCCTTTCCATTCAGAAGAGAGGAAGCCGCCTTCTCCATCGCTTTCTTCACGCGGATGGTATTTTCCTGCCTGGTGGACGCAGACCGAACCTGCACGGCGGCATTTTGTGATCCGGAAAGTGCAAAAGAGGCCCGGAGGCCACGACCGTCGCTCCAGGAGCTACGGGAGCAACTCGACAATTTTCTACAAACAAAACAAATGGAGGCCTCCGATACTCCTGTAAATCGTCAGCGACAGATTGTTCTGGCGGACTGCATGCGTTCTGCTGCCGGATCACCCGGTATCTATTCGTTGCAGGTGCCGACCGGAGGTGGTAAGACGCTTTCCTCTCTGGCCTTCGCCTTGCACCATGCCAAGGAGCGCATGCGGCGTGTTGTGGTGGCTATTCCATTCACCAGCATTATTGAGCAGACAGCCGAGGTATACCGCAACGCTTTAGGCGACATGGGTGAGCGTGCTTTGGTCGAACACCACACGAATGTATTGCCAGAGCAACAGACACGCGCAAACCAACTGGGAACAGAAAATTGGGACGCGCCACTGATCGTTACGACGAATGTCCAGTTGCTGGAAAGTCTCTTCGCCGCAGCCACGACCCCATGCCGCAAGCTTCACCGCCTGGCGAATAGCGTCATCATTTTGGACGAAGCGCAGACGCTGCCGGTTGAGTTACTGCAACCCACTCTGCGAGCGTTACGCGAACTGGTGGACCACTATGGATGCACGATCGTTCTTTGTACGGCAACACAACCAGCACTTCAACACAGTGACGCGTTTCCTATCGGTCTACAGGTAACGCCAATCGTAGGCGATGTAGTAAAGCTGTTTACTGAAATGCGGCGGGTGCAAGTACAGCATGCAGGATATCTATCCGAAGATGAGCTTGCACGCAAACTCCTAGAGCAAACGCAGGCACTTTGCATTGTCAACACACGAAAGCATGCCTCTCAGCTTTACCGAAGGCTCACAGCAATTACTGACGACGGTACTGTCTTTCACCTGAGTACGCGCATGTGCGGCGCTCATCGTAGAGAGACATTGACGACAATTCGCAAGCGGGCCTCAGAGGGACTTCCCTGCCGCATTATCAGCACACAGTTGATCGAGGCTGGTGTTGATCTGGATCTTCCCGTGGTGTATCGCGCGGCAGCAGGCTTTGACTCGATTGCACAGGCTGCGGGCCGCTGCAATCGCGAAGGCAAGGCTGCGATAGGCATCACCTATGTGTTCGACTCTGATCAGAAGCCGCCTCGCGGATTTCTGGAACAAGGCGCCAACACAGCAAAAGAACTGTGGCCCGAGCATGGTCATGATCCACTTTCACCTGCTGCAGTTCACGCGTATTTCAACCTGATGTATTGGAAGAACAAGCTCTCATGGGACAAAGAAGAAGTCATGGAGGAAATGAGTCTGAGTGGTTCCTCTCTCATTCTTCAGTTCCGAGAGATCGCAAGGAAGTATGTCCTGATTCGGGACAATCAGTTGCCGGTCTTGATTCCTTTCAACGAGGAAGCAGAACGATTACAGGAACAGCTTGAGTCGCCGTATGTAGACTTCGTTCCACAGCGCAAGCTACAGCCTTACCTGGTGTCAATTCCGAAGCCGCAGGCTCGCGAGATGGAAAAAGCTGCAGTGATTCGTCTTCACGAATCAGGGGTCTATCTGCTACTGCGCAAGGATGCGTACACGCAGCAAACAGGGCTTCGCGTGGAGGACATTGGGCTGGATGGAGCGTATTGGGGAGTGTAACGAGAAGTATGGCATACGGAATCAGGCTGCATTATTTTGGGGAATGGGCACTGTTTACAAGGCCTGAGATGAAAGCAGAGCGAGTCAGTTATGACGCCATGACGCCATCGGCTGCACGCGGTGTCCTCGAAGCCATCTACTGGAAGCCTGAGATACGTTGGGTTGTGGATCGCATCACGGTATTGAAGCCGATCCGGTTCACGTCGATCCGTCGCAATGAACTTTCAGAGAAGATCAGCGAAGCTTCCGTGGCGAAGGTGATGAAAGCCGGGAGGGGCGAGCTGGGTCTCAGCATCACGGATGCACGGCAACAGCGCGCCGCACTGCTCTTGCGCGATGTGGGCTACATCATCGAAGCACACTTCGAGATCCAGAGTGGCCCAGAAAACGCGGCGAAACATCTGGATCAGTTCAACCGCCGTGCGAGACGTGGCGCATGTTTTACGCGGCCCTATCTCGGTTGCCGGGAGTTCGCCGCAGACTTTGTATTGCTAGAGGCTGATGCCTTGGAACCAGAACGCGATGCGAGCCTTGACGGCGAACGCGATCTGGGCTGGATGCTTCACGACATTGACTTCGGCCGCAACAAGGAAGCCCGCTTCTTCCGCGCGACCATGCGTGACGGAGTGATTGATGTGCCCTCGTTATCGGAGGCAATTGCATGATCCTGCAACGGCTGGCCGAACACTACGACCGCATCGCGCAAGACCCCACGTCTGAGCTTGCGCCGCCCGGGTATTCACGACAGAAGATCAGCTTCTGCATTGTGTTGAATCCGGACGGCACGCTGAATCAGTTTGAGCCTCTGCTGGAACAGGACGGCAAGAGAAAGCGCGCGAAGAGCATGATTGTGCCAGGACAGAGTAAGCCTACTGGACAAGGACTGAATCCCTGCATCCTTTGGGACAACGCTGAGTACCTCCTGGGCTATACCGTGGATGAAACTCGCAAGGAACGTGCAGCTAAGGCATTTGAGAAATCGCGCGAGATGCATCTTGCCCTGGAATCTGCGATCAATCACCCGTCTTATGCGGCGGTTTGCAGGTTTCTTCGCAGCTGGTCACAGGAAGATGCGTTGGCACACGCTGACCTTGAGGAGAAGTGCAGCAACTTCGGGGTCTATCGCGTGGCGGGCAGCACGAAGTATGTCCATGAAGAGGTCTCGTTGCCGCAGGAGACTGCGGAAGGCGATGTAGCAGAGAATGACCTGACGGCAATGTGTCTTGTTTCGGGCGAGATCGACCAAGTTGCCCGCTTGCACGAGCCGAAGATCAAAGGGGTAGCCGATGCGCAAAGTTCCGGCGCACTACTTGTCTCGTTCAATGCTCCTGCGTTCACCTCCTATGCCAGGGATCAGAGCTTCAATGCACCGGTAAGTCAGGAGATCGTCTTCAAATATGCCAATGCACTCAATCATCTCCTTGATACGGGCAAGCTGCGCCTGGGCGATATGACCGTTGTGTATTGGGCTGAACACGTTTCTATTGTGGACGATCTGTTCTCTGCTCTTTTCAGCGGCACTCCGCAAGAGGAGGACGATGTTAAGCCGACGGAGAACACTCTTCGCACCGCACAAGTGAAACGCCTGCTGGATCAGCTTCGTGATGGTACAGAAATCACAGCCGTTGATTTTGGCGAGCGCGACACGCGCTTCTTCATCCTTGGCTTGTCACCCAATGCGTCGCGCCTCTCGGTTCGTCTATGGGTAGAGACAGACGTCACGGAGATGCTGAAGCAACTTCGCGCGCATGTGAAGGACTTTGCCTTGAAAGGCGGCTTCAATGACCTTCCTGCCCCCTTATGGCGAGTGGCACTGGCAACGGGGCGTGCTGAGTTCGACAACAAGGGTACGCGCAAGAGTTACGACAGTAAGTCCATCTCTCCCAAGCTGGCCGGGGATCTTGCGCGGTCTGTACTTACTGGTGCGGCCTACCCACAATCGCTACTTGCCACCATGATTCGTCGCATCTTCAGCGATGGTGACATTGACTCGGTCCGCGTTAGCGCCATCAAGGCATGTCTTCTTCGCAATACACGACACACCGCAAACCCCTTGGAGATACCCATGGAACTCGACACGGATACTGCAGACATTGCCTATCGCTGCGGCCGCCTCTTCGCCATTCTCGAGAAAGCACAGATCGACAGCGCCGACGGCGATCTGAATGTGACCATCAAGGATCGCTACTTCTCTTCCGCATGTGTCACACCCGGAGTCGTAATGCCGCGATTGATCCTGCTCAACAATCACCATCTTCGCAAGCTCTCTGTGGGCAGCAAGATTTACTACGACCGCATGATGGGCGAAGTCACATCCGGCACATTCAACTTTCCTCGGCGTCTTTCACTCGCCGATCAAGGGAAGTTCATCATTGGTTATTTCCAGCAGCGTCAAGCGCTGTACGCCAGAAAAGCAGACAACTCTGAGGAGGCAGCATGAGCACGCCCGTAGAACACCGTTATGACTTTGTCTATTTCTTTGAGGTAACCGACGGCAACCCCAACGGCGATCCAGATGCTGGCAATCTGCCGCGCATTGATCCCGAAACCAACCAGGGGCTCGTCACCGATGTATGCCTGAAGCGCAAGGTCCGCAATTATGTCGCGGAGACCAAAGGCGATGAGACTGGCCATGGTATTTACATCCAGGACAAGGCTGTGCTGAACAACCAGCATGAGTTGGCATACAAAGCGCTGGACCTGAAACCTGAATCCAAAAAACTGCCCAAGGATCAACAGAAGGCGAGAGCAATCACCTCCTGGATGTGTGAAAACTTCTTCGACGTTCGCGCCTTTGGTGCCGTAATGACGACTGAGGTAAATAGTGGCCAGGTGCGTGGACCGATTCAACTCACCTTCTCACGCAGCCTTGACCCCATTGTTTCTGCTGAATTCGCAATCACTCGCTGCGCTGTGACCAACGCCAAAGACGCAGACAGTGAGCGCACCATTGGGCGCAAGTTCAATGTTCCATATGGCCTTTATCGCTGCCACGGTTTCCTGAATGCATCGTTAGCAAAGCAGACAGGATTTTCAACGGATGATCTGCAATTGTTCAAGGACGCATTGAACAACATGTTTGAGACAGATCGCTCTGCAGCACGAGGCATGATGGCACCTGTGCGTTGCATTGCCTTCAAGCATGAAAAGGCTACGGGCAATGCGCGTGCAGACCAACTGTTCGCGCAAATCACAGCGGAGTTAAAGCCGGAACTGCTTGCCGAGAATCGTCCTCCACGCTCACGCAATGACTACGTCATTACGCTGGCTGATGGTGCTCATGAAGGCGTAACGGTTGAGGAGTGGGTACTCTAAACGCAATGACAACCCCACTGCCACAGGCGGAGGAAGAACAGGATGCGCTGCCCTTAAGCGGGTTGCAGCATCTTGCGTTCTGCCCGAGGCAGTGGGCGTTGATTCATTTGGAACAGGCGTGGTCCGAGAATCGCTTGACGGCAGAGGGTCGGCTTCTGCACGAGCGTGCCGACCTGCCGGGGCAAACGCGACGTCGTGATCTACGCACCGTTCGTGGGATGACGCTGGAATGTCGTCGCCTACGATTGAGGGGCAAGGCTGATGTGGTGGAGTTTCACCCCGAGCCGTATCCCGTCGAGTACAAGCGTGGCAAGGGCAAGCCCACAGATTGCGATCTGGTGCAGTTGTGCGCACAGGCATTGTGCCTGGAAGAGATGCTTGGGCAGCACGTAGAGAGAGGTGCGATTTTCTACGGCGAACCGCGTCGTCGCACCGACGTAGTGTTCGATGCTTCGTTGCGTCAGCGTACCGAGGCACTGACTGAAGAGATGCATCGTCTGTACACGAACAAGATCACTCCGCCTGCGCAGCCCGCCAGTCATTGCAAGAGCTGTTCGCTGGTCGACGCCTGCCTACCCGAAGCAACCGATTCCTTCGGTGTGAAGTCGCGATGGCATGCAGCACAGCTTCGTTTGCTACGTGCGGAGATCTGACGATGCGCAAACTCTTGAACACACTGCACGTCATGACGCAAGGGGCATATCTCCATTGCGATGGCGAAACGATAGCCGTCGAGGTTGAACGCGAGACACGCATCCGTGTCCCCGTACACACGTTGGAAGGACTGGTGTGCTGGGGACGGGTCTCCTGCTCTCCGCCCGTGTTGAGCATGTGTTGCGAACACGGCGTTGGTGTCTCGTATCTCTCAGAGCAGGGGCGGTTCCTTGCCCGCGTTCACGGGCCTGTATCCGGCAATGTACTGCTTCGACGTCAGCAATATCGAGTGGCAGATATGCCCGATGCCTCACTCCCTATTGTCCGCAGCATCATTGCATCCAAATTGGCGAACAGCCGGATTGTGCTGCTTCGCGCAGCACGCGAGACGGACGATGAAGAGCGCCAGGAGCGCCTGCGTGGCGCGGCAGCAACACTCTCATGGACAGGCATTGATTCAGTAAGAGCGGCCTCGATTGACGAGGCTCGCGGTCACGAAGGCGCAGGTGCTCAGGCATACTTCTCCGTCTTCAATGACATGATCACGGGCGACCGTGAAGCATTCCATTTCGCAGAACGCTCCAGACGCCCGCCCCGAGATCGAGTCAATGCCCTGCTTTCGTTCTTATACGCATTGCTCCGACATGACATCGTCTCTGCGCTGGAGAGCGTGGGTTTGGATCCGGCGGTTGGATTTCTACATACAGATCGCCCAGGCAGACCAAGCCTGGCTTTGGACATGATGGAAGAGCTTCGCAGTCCATTGGCCGACCGCTTGGCACTGACGCTCATCAATCGACGTCAAGTGCAGGCAGACCATTTTCATCAGGAAGACGGTGGCGGAACCTTACTGCGGGATTAGGGGCGTAAGCTCGTTATCGCTGCATGGCAGACGCGCAAGCAGGAACCGATCGAACATCCGTTCCTGCAGGAGAAAATTGCGATCCGCCTCATCCCTTATGTGCAGTCCCTGCTCCTGGCACGTCATCTCCGTGGCGGCCTCGATGCGTATCCATCTTTCCTCTGGCGGTAACAACTTAAGGATCCAGAGCATATGCTTGTACTGGTTAGCTACGACGTAAGCACGCGCAACGAAGCAGGGCGCAGACGCCTTCGCCGAGTGGCTCGACTGTGCGAAAACAAAGGGCAACGCGTACAGAACTCCGTATTCGAATGCTTGGTCGATGCGGCACAATGGGTTACTGCTGAGAGCAGCCCTCATCGCAGCAACCGACCCAGAGCAGGACAGCCTTCGTTTCTACTTCCTGGGTAATGGATGGAAGCATCACGTCGAACATGCTGGCGCAAAACCGGCATACGATCCTGAAGGCCCTCTCCTCATCTAAACCTCTAACGTGTCTCACCCGGCCCGAGGCCGCAGATCCGCCTCTGCGCGGACCGGAAGCGGTCACGGCTTCTCTGGCACATCCGCGTTCTTGCTTTTCTGCACAATCCAAAGCAGTTAGCCCGTCAGGGTCTCTTGACGCTAGAGAAACAACGCACGACTTACATTCCATCCGCAACTATGACACTCTTAACCTGCTCCTGATAAGGGCCTTCAACGACCGACCGACTTGTAAGGACAGATGCGCAGCGGAACTCATCCTGGCCAGGAGCACGCGGCTCCATCAAAGGCCGAATACATTGCCGCAGACTTGTCTCTCGCTCGAACTAATCCTTGCAGTCACGCGGCGGACCATACATTATGAGGTGCAGAGTGACCTAGCTTTATAGGAGCCCTCGCGATGTGAATTGTCGCATGCGCTACCCTGCCTCTCGACGTAACAGTCCTAGCTCTATAGGCTGGGTTGCCTGTCGGAAGCAGCAGTCCGAAAGGGCGACTGATCGCGGATCAAACTCCGCTTCCGCGTCGGTCTATGGCTGGCCAACGCTGCTTTGCGACATCGATGCTCTTGTAAGAGGATTTGGCATCTCAGGTATCACCCGAGGTTTGGACTGGGATGTGGATTGTCAGGCTGGCGCTTCGCCGCCCTTATACGTTTGTAGTGTTTTCCATGCTCATGATGCTTCTGGGTATCGGCACCGCGGTGCAGGCTCCTAAGGACATCTACCCATACATCAACATCCCTGTTGTCACGATCGTCTGGAGCTATAGCGGCCTGCCGCCGCAGGAGATGGAAGGACGCATCGTCACCATTTGCGAGCGCGCACTGACCACGACAGTGAACGACATTGAGCACACCAGCAGCGAGAGCTACCAGGGCGTGTCCGTCATTCGGGTGTACTTCCAGCCCAACGTGAAGGTGGAGCTTGCCATGTCGCAGATCACTGCCTCCGGGCAGCTTTCCACCCAACATCCTCAAGTACGACGCATCTTCCGTGCCGATCTTGCAACTAGCTCTGGCCGGACAGGGCATGACCGAAGAAGATCTCTATGACCTGGGCCAGGCGTTCATCCGGCCCCGGCTTGCGAATGTCAAGGGTGCTTCGCTCCCGCTCCCCTATGGAGGCAAGGTACGGCAGGTGCAGGTCGATGTGGACCCCAACCTCATGTACTCCCACCACATCTCGGCAACCGATGTGTCGACGGCATTCAATCAGCAGAACCTGATCCTGCCCGCTGGCGTGGCGCGCATGGGTGACCGCGAATTCGTCGTGAAGATGAACTCGTCCCCGCCGCAGGTTTCGGCGTTGAATGACCTTCCCATCCGTTCCAATGACGGAGCGATCGTCTCCGTGAAGGATGTGGCGCAGGTGCGCCTTGGCTACGCACCGCAGGTCAACGTCGTTCGGCAGGATGGCAAGCGCGCTGCTCTCCTGACCGTTCTGAAGAATGGTGATACATCGACGCTCGACATCGTCAAGGGCGTAAAAGAACTGCTGCCCCAGGTAAAGGCTGGGCTGCCGCCAGCGCTGACCGTCACGCCTCTCTTCGATCAGTCGATCTTCGTATCGGAATCGATCAGCGAAGTGGTACCGTTTGTTGGTACCCCACAGGATCGATCCAAACGCTCTCACCCTCCTTCGATAGCCTTGCGAGCTTTTCTAGCATTCCGAAATGTGACGCATGATCGCCAAGGAAAATGTCGCAATGAAGATTGGCGAGGAGTGCGAACGTGTGTCGAAAATCTTCTGCAATGCCTGGATAAGAGACGGGATGAGTCTTTGTTGGCACGACCTGAAAATCCGACCAGAGGGTGTAACCACCAACGATCACCACATCGCGATACCTGTCGGGCAAGTCTTGTTGCATATGAACCTTCATGGTCCATGTTGTGCAGCCCCGGGTGTGTCCCGCAGTTCGATGAGCGGTGAGCGTGAATCCTCCGAGGGTAATTATTGCGCCGTCATGAAGAACCTCATCGACCTTTGCCGGGGGATAGGTGGGCAAAGATCCTGAAGCCGCGAGGAAATCGTCCTTGCCCCCCGAACTCACGACGTTTGCATCCCCTTCCATCACTTCAAGCTTCGCGCCCGTTTCTTTGCGTATTTGCGCCGCACCAGCCGCATGGTCGAAGTGAGCTTGGGCGAGAAGGAGAAGCTTGGTGTCAGTCCAGCGATAGCCGAGCCGTTCCACGCTGGCTTTGATTTGAGGGGGCGAAGATTCGAGATTCGCATTGATCAGGATGTTTCCAGCAGGTGTGGTGATCAGGTAGGAAGCGAGGTCCCGACTACCGACATAGTAAAGATTGTCAGCGATACGGAAGGGTGCAATCGTCGCCGTCCATTCTGGATGAACCTGTGCGGACGAGGCGAGTAACGGAGCCAGAAGCAAAACCGCCGTAGTTCTCAAGGTTGAAAATAAGGACATATCTATGTAAGACCTCAGTGGAAATTTCGGGAGGAGTCTGCGATAAGTGGATGGCATGTCCAAACATCCGCCGTTGGCGGCGTCCTGTTTCACGCCTACGATTAGTTTCTGAATCCATTGGTTGGGGTCGGTTGAGGGCTGGTGACGAGCTTTAAGCTCCCACCTGATGAGTGTCTTTCATCAAGGCGCGCGAGGTCTTGTATCTACTTGACTTTCCCCATTACTTCTCCTGTCCTTCCAACCCGAATGCGCTTACAGGGAATGATCGAGTGACGTTTTAAACGAGAGGATTCCACAAGATCTAATCCAGCTTGTTCTGATTTCATTCATTGCCTCTCGCCGCGATGGCTTGATGATCTAAGGGTCTTCATAAGTGCCGCGTCAAAGAGGCCACGGGTCTCCCGGCCTGAATCATCGCTTCGCGGTCCAGAGGCTATGCGCCTCCTGCGCGATCACGTCGGGCATCTCTTCCGGGAAAAACAGGTTTGCGCCCTCGAGGCGACGGACTCCCCGAGATCCAGTTAGCGTTTTGTCCAACCAATCAGCCCATTCCGCGCCCAAAAAGTTGTCCTGCATAGCCCAGACCATTCGAGCGGGCTTCTTCCAGCGGGACAATTTTTCGCGCATGGGTACCAGAACGTTATCGCCCAGGGCATCGGTAAAACGATCGACTTGTCGCATCCGCGTTGGAGATGAGACCAAGGGATCGAAATACATATCAATTGTGCTGTCAGCGAGAAGTTCTGGATAGGTGAACTGTGCTCCGATTCCTCTAACCGAACGTGCCAACTCTTTGTTCTTAACTTGCGGCATCAGGAATCGTTCGGCAAATAGTCCGCGTTTCGCCAATGCGACAGCAGGGTGAAAGAGGGAGGGAGGGTTATTGGTATCCACATCGCAATTGCTGAGGAGGAGTGTGCGAACCCGTTCTGGATATGCCGCGGTCAAGAGCTGTGCGATGATCCCTCCCGCATCATTCGCGATGACGTCGACCTGACTGACCTTCAAGCTGTCCAGTAGCGATGCGATCATTCCAACTTGGGCGGTGGGCGTAAGCTCTTGATCTTCTGATATCTCGCTGTACCCCATGCCCATAAGGTCAGGCGCGATGCAACGCCTATAGGGCGAGAGTCTCTCTAACGCTCCCCGCCACTGAAAACTGTTCAGCGGGAAGCCGTGAAGGAAGAGAGCGACTCGGGATCCGCTACCGCGATCAACATATGCGATACGGCCCATTCGCAACGCAGCGAATCGACGCGAAGTCTCGTACCAAGCTTCATCAAGCGTCGGATTATCCGAACCATATGCCGAACCTCGAGTCGCAGTTGTCGGCGTCATTGCCATGTGTCTCATCACCATCTCAATTGCGTGATCAGCCTCACGTCTACGCCTGCGATTGTGTCTGGCGCGTGCGCTAAAACGTCGACACCGCTTTCTATAACCACAACATCCTCGTTGGGGTACCCGTAGCTTGGTGCTGTTAAACCCGTGTTTGTGCTAGGGAGACGTCCGCTGGAACATGCTATGAGTCGAAAACCGTAGATTGCGTAAGAATCGCAGTTTACTTGCCGACCCAGCCGCCATCGACATAGATAGATTGCCCGGTAATATACGAGGCATCATCCGATGCAAGGAATGCAACGGCCTTACCAACCTCTACTGGCTGCCCCGGGCGTCCCAACGAAATCTGTCCCACCACTCCAGGCAGGATTTCAGGGCTTTCCAGCACCCAACGAATCATTGGAGTATCAATCAGACCCGGGTGAACGCAGTTCGCACGGATCCCGTAGTGCCCCATCTCAGCCGAGATATTGCGCGTGAGCGCTTCAATAGCCAGTTTGCTTGGAGCATAGTGCGTACGACCCGGCAGTACACGAGCCGCTTGGATCGATCCGATATTTACAATCGCACCCTTGCGATCGTCTGCGATGGCTCGCTTGCAAAACGTCTGTGCGCACATCCACTGGCTCTTCAGGTTGACCTCAGTTACTTCCTCCCACTGTCTGTCCGTAAGTTCCAGAAAAGGAATGATGGTTTCAATTCCCGCGTTATTGACCAACACATCAACAGGACCAAACTCAGAGGCTCCGGCGAAGATGCGATCCACGTCCGCTCGCTTACTTACATCGCCAGCAACAACAAGGGCGCGCCTTCCCTTCTTTTGAATGGCTTCGGCTAGTGCGTTGCAGCGCTCATCGGCATGGAGATCATTGATGACAACGTCTGCACCTTCATCCGCAAGAACTTCAGCAATTCCCTTACCAATACCTTGTCCTGCGCCGGTTACAAGCGCGATCTTACCCACCAACTTCATCTTCGTCCTCGTCGTCATCTCTCGTTTAGGAGTTCACGTGTACTCGTTAGTGGATCGTCCATCCGCCATCAACCATCAGCGTTTGTCCTACTACCATATCGGCGAAAGGACTCGCCAGAAATAACACCGCGCCCACCAGATCTTCAGGCTGATTCCAACGGCCCCGCGGAATCATCTCTTGTGTCGCCCATTCTTTGTAGCCCGGCTTTTCGAGAATGTTCTTGCGCGATTCCGTTTCAGTGATACATGGTGCAACAACATTTACCAGGACCCCCTGCTGTGCCCATTCCAGCGAAAGAGATTTCGCTAGATGATGCACGGCAGACTTCACTGCAGCGTAGAGAGCGCGATTCTTAAACGCGATAACACCAAAATTAGATCCGATCTGGATAATGCGACCACTTCCCTGGGGCAGCATCACTTTGGCCGCTGCTTGAGAAGCGAAAAAGACACTTTTGAGCGAAGCCGTAATGGTCTTATCAAACTCTTCTTCGCTGACATCCAGAGCGGGGCCGGTTCCGGTCCAGCCCGCATTATTGACAAGGATATCAACGCGTCCAAACTCCTCGACGGCGCTATCCACTAACTTCTGAACGTCACTTACTACCCCGACATCTGCCGGAACAATCAGGACACGCCGACCAAGCGCTTCAATCTCTTGCTTGAGATTCTGAATCTCTTCCAGCCGAGGCCCGGGATGCTTCGAAAGGACCAGATGCGCCCCTGCCTGAGCCAGCCCAAGAGCGATGGCGCGCCCTATGCCCTGCGAGGCGCCCGTTACGATGGCAATCTTGCCTTGTAAGTTGAAGCTCGAGTAGTCCATCTGCACTCCGAAATGATGTCGTTGCGTATTTCACTTAATTGTTTGCGTATTGCGCAACAAACGAATCTTAACGTTCCATCTCTGATGGCGTCAAGATACGGCGACCGCTTTCCCTGGAGAACCCGCATATCGACATGCTGCGGGCATCTTCAGGCCACACTTGAAGGGAGCTATCTCAGCCCGCCGCCTTATGAATATGCGCAGCAATATTGCTTTCGGATTCGTGGGGAGGGCCAACTCACACAACTGCAGGAACGCCTTAGAGCCGCCATCAGGCCTTCGCATGTCGCAGCAGCAGGGTGATATGGTGGAGGATGAATTCGAGAAGCGCCCGAGGGTTTCTCACCAGTACGCACCTCAGGGAATGGCACAAGAGCCTGTATTCCCCTGGAGATGGGGGAGACTGCGGGCCTCAGCAAGGCAAGGTCCATGGCTCCGAAAAAATCCCCGCTCGTCCCTTTCATCCAAAGCCTCGACCGCGGTCTAACCATCATCCAGATGGTGGCGCTTTCCAAACAGCCGGTAACGCTCTCCGAACTGGCGGAAGCCCTGGAAGTGGACCGCAGCAGCGCTTTCCGACTAGCCCATACCCTTCGTCGCCGTGGCTTTCTCTCCTGCCCGCCGGGCCGCAAGGACTACATCCTTGGCCCCTCTATGTGGACGCTGTCGCACCAGTACGATTGGAGCAACATGCTGGTCCGCGTTGCGCATAAGGAACTAAAGACACTGGCAAATGATCTGAACGAAACGGCCCACCTGGCCGTCCGTGAAGGTAAGAGCGCACTTTTCATCGATTCGGCCCACGCAAACCACGTCATTGCTGTTGCAGGTCAAACGGGCGAACTGGTGCCACTGTATTGCACCGCGCACGGAAAAGCTCTCTTGGCGGATGCCGACGAGCGCGAGTTAAAGTCGCAGTTCGGCCAGGGAGCACTCACACGGCACACGAAGAACACCATTACGAGCCTTAAGTCACTGCTGGAAGAGTGCCACGAGATCAAAGTCCGTGGATATGCAACGGACGAAGGTGAGTACGCCGCCGGCATGCGCTGCATCGCTGCCCCCATCCGCCTCGAAGATGGATCCATCGTGGGCTCAATCGGAATCTCTGCGCCAGACTCGCGTTTCCTGAAAGAACAGTATCCCAGCTACAGCAAGAAGGTTCTACGTGTCGCCGCCAGCATTGCGGCTCTGCTGAACACTTCCGAACAGTCAGAGTAGTTTCCCGCCACACCTCTCCCTAGCTCATCCCGTCCGCTCGGCCCATGCTAAGCTTGCAATCTATATTGCATAATGTGCAATACGGTGGCTTGAACTTCTTGCCGCCAGATCGAGTAGTACGAAGGCTTGCGGCATGTCTAATCCCATTCTTGATTTCGGTATCGATACAAATTCCCTGCAGTACATCGGCGAAGGTTTACAACGCCCAGAGTGCATCCTTGCGGAACGCAATGGAACGCTGTGGTCTGCAGATTCGCGCGGTGGCGTGGTGCGCATGCGGCATGATGGTACGCAAGAGATCGTGACGCAGCGCATCTCTGACTATTTTGCTGATGCTGGTGACGAAGCCACACGTTACCTGACCGGCACTCTACCCAATGGGCTGGCCTTCGCCTCGAACGGGGATATTCTCATCTCCAACTTCGGCACAGATCGTCTGGAAGTAATGACACGTTCGGGTGAATCGCATGTGCTGGTAGACAGCATTGAGGGCGAAGCGATTGGTAAGGTAAATTTCGTTCTGCGTGATTCAAAGGGACGTATCTGGATTACCGTCTCAACACGCATCAAGAACTGGATGCATGCACTCCGCACAGACCTCTATGACGGCTACATCGCCCGTTACATTGACGGGAAATTCCGCATCATGGCCGATGGGTTTCAATTCACCAATGAGATCCGAATGGACGCCAACGAAGAGTGGATGTACGCGGTAGAAACAACTGGCGGTCACATTCGGCGGATGCGAGTCAATGACGACGGAACCTTGGGAACTCCTGAAGTGTTTGGGCCATCAAGCCTTGGCGAGGGTGCATGGCCAGACGGCATTGCATTCGATAGCATCGGCAATCTGTGGGGCACCTGTGTCTATTCCGATAAGCTATGGGCGCTCACCCCTAAGGGCGACCTGCGCGTCTTTCTGGATGAAGGCGACCCTGCGAAAGTGGATGCTCTGGAACAACAGTTTCGCGCAGGCGCCGTAACGCAGGATGTGCTGTTCGCAACCGGTCGTGGCATTGCCCCATGGATGGCCAGTGTGACCTTCGGCGGTTCTGATCTACAGACGCTGTACATAGGTTCTTTACGAGGCCAACGAATCCCCTATTTCCGCGCCCCTGCGCCAGGCCTACCAATGGTTCACTGGAACGAATCCTACTAACTCTCCCGATCCAATTTCGCGCAGATCACGATGATGGGGCCAGCAGTAATGCTGTCCCATCATCGTGTAACTATTACTTCGCGAGAACATACATTGCATATTATGCAATGTATGTTGCATAAATGACGTGACAGGAGCACAATCTCTGAAACGACTTTCCGAGGTTTTCCCTGTGTCCAATACCGCAACTCTTCCTGACTTGACTGCAGAAGCTGCTTCGCTCCGTGTGATCCCCCACTGGATAGGTGGCGCCGCTGTACCCGGCACATCAAGTCGTTTCAGCGATATCTACAATCCCGCGACCGGTCAGGTGCAAGCACGCCTTGCGTTGGCAAATAACACTGAACTCGCAAGTGCCGTTGCCGCTGCCAAAGCGGCGTTTCCTGAGTGGGCTGCATTCCCACCGTTGCGCCGCGCGCGCATCCTGTTTCGCTTTCGCGAGTTGCTGGAGAAGAACACGGATCGCATCGCGGCAGCCATCACATTGGAGCATGGCAAGGTTCTCTCCGATGCAAAGGGCGAAGTAACTCGTGGACTTGAAGTGGTTGAATTTGCCACCGGCATTCCTCAACTACTGAAAGGTGAATTCTCTGAACAGGTAGGCGCAGGAATCGATAGCTGGAACATGCGCCAGCCACTCGGTGTCGTTGCGGGCATTACACCTTTCAACTTCCCAGCCATGGTGCCTATGTGGATGTTCCCTGTAGCCCTGGCATGCGGCAACACGTTCATCCTGAAACCGAGCGAACGCGACCCCAGCGCAGCGCTCATCCTCGCAGGACTTCTTAAAGAAGCGGGCCTGCCCGACGGTGTATTCAACGTACTCCACGGCGACAAAGAATCCGTGGATGGCCTGTTGGATCATCCGGATGTGCAGGCAATCAGCTTCGTAGGGTCCACTCCCATAGCAGAGTATGTCTACACACGCGGCACTGCAAAAGGAAAGCGCGTGCAGGCACTTGGCGGTGCAAAGAACCACATGATCGTTATGCCAGATGCAGACCTCGATCAAGCAGCCGATGCGCTCGTTGGGGCGGCTTACGGCTCTGCCGGTGAGCGTTGCATGGCAATCTCGATCGCCGTGACCGTAGGCAACAACACGGCAGACGAACTGCGCGAGAAATTATTGGAGCGCATCGCCAAACTGAAGATCGAACCCGGCACAGAAGCCACGTCCGACATGGGGCCGCTGGTAACGAAGCAGCACCTTGATCGCGTAAAGGGCTATCTCAACACAGGCGTGCAGGAAGGCTCGGAGCTGGTTGTGGATGGTCGCAACTCTGCGCTGCCAAAGGGTGATGGCTTCTTCCTCGGCGCTTCTCTGTTTGACCATGTGAAACCAGAGATGAGCATCTATAAGGACGAGATTTTCGGACCGGTGCTCGGCATTGTGCGCGCGAATAACTTCCAAACCGCGCTGGAGCTGATCAATCAACACGAGTTTGGCAATGGCACCTCCATCTTCACGCGCGATGGAGATACTGCGCGCGCGTTCACATATGCCGTCCAGGTAGGTATGGTGGGCGTGAACATTCCCATCCCTGTGCCCATGGCGTTCCATAGCTTCGGTGGCTGGAAGCGCTCACTGTTTGGCGATCATGCGATGCACGGCCCAGAAGGCGTACGTTTCTATACGCGCGTTAAGACAGTCACCGCTCGGTGGCCCACAGGCATTCGCGTAGGTGTAGATACAACCATGCCAACACTCGGCTGAAGGATAACTCCAAAAAGAATGGGCTCCCAAAAGGGAGCCCATGGGGACACAGAACATTAGTCCTGAAAACCTAGCCTCTCAAACATCTGGTAGTTATCCAGGCTGGTAGCTGGTGCAAAGAAACACACGACCTTCATGACTTCATTACTCGTGTTCTGCAACATATGCGGCTTTCCTTGCGGGAAAAGAACCATACTGCCTGTGCGCACCGCGTCGATCTCTCCATCAATCCAAACGCGTCCGCTGCCGCTGACAAGGTAGATGACTTCTTCCCCATGAGGATGCGAGTGTGCGGGCTTCACTTTCTGACCGGGTTGGACCTCAATGATGGCAACGCTGCATTGCTCTGCCCCGGTGGTCTCTTTGGTTACAACCCAGCGCAACATTCGCCCTGGCAGATCCAGTGCCTCAATGTCGCTTTCATGCACGATGGGCAATGCCATGGCTGGATTCCTCACTTTCTCGCTCACTATCTACGCCCAATACTTTTCTGGCTAACGCCGCTCCTGAAAGTCCAAACACCTCAACTAACTCTTCATATGTTGCAGAGTGAATGAACTGTGGTTTGCCTTGTGAATCCAGCGTATTCACCGTAAATACAGCTTCCGAATGGAACTCGCCATGACGGTAAATAACCTTTAGATAGTTCTGCCAGATATAACCGTTGTTCTGCTCAGCGAAGATCAACTTCTTTCCCGAACGATGCAATTGAAGTAACAACTCCTCATCGACGGATGGCATATCCACAACAGTCACTCCAATACCCTGCTCCGCGCATAGACTCGCAGCTGCCAAGGCCTCATGCGTTCCGCGGCCGCTACTGATGAGAACCACTGTATCCGTGTCTGTCTGTTTCAGGATGTGACCTTGCGCAAATTTGAAGATGTATTCCGGCCCATACAACACAGCGGATGCCGTACGCATGACTCTGACATACAGCAAGCCCTTGTTGCCTTGCATGGCCCACTTCATCAACGACAACATCTGTTGCGGGCAGGAAACGTCAATGATCTTCAGATGACCGACGGCATCGAACGTAGTGATGTCATCGTTGCCCATGTGAGTGGCTCCATTGGTACGTGTCTCGAAGTTGGCCGCCGTAGCAAGAAACGTCAGATCAAGACCATGGCCTTCGCTGAGCCAACCATCTGGCGCGGCAATTGCCTCAAGCCTCTCCTGCTGTCCCACTGCGATGCGCCGCATCACTTGCCAATTAAAGAACGGACAAAACGTGCTGGTCCATACCTGATTCCCAAGCGCAGCCATCGCTTCGCCAATCAGCATCATGTTGGCTTCCGCGATGCCCACGTTCAATGCTCGCGCCTGATCCACCGCTGCAACACCCGTTTCCAAGCCGCTGGTAGATGCCAGATCAGAATCGATGGATACAACACGGCGATCACGTGCGAAAACCTTCATTGCTGCCGTAACAATCTCGGCAGCGGTGTACTGCTTACCCCGGTCCAACCGCGGCAGAGCAGCATCATCGTATTGCACTTCTTTGGAGCGCACAGGAGCACGGCGAGTAAGCACAGGGCCAATAACCTGCGAAAAGCCATCGGATTCGCCCAGATGCATATCTTTCGCCATTCGCCGCAGAAGCCAGGCGATACCATCGTCTTCAAGTCGAGACAGCCACTCTTGAAGCTCTGCAACACGCTCCGCACGACGTGCTAGCTGTAACTCAACCTCCTGATCCAATAACGCGCCGGCGGTGGTGACTTTATGTTTATTCATAAAGTCACTGAATGCACCGTAGCCCTTCGTCGTATTGCAGATGATCGTCGTAGGCTTCCCGTCGCGTGGTCCGTAACGGAATTTTTCCAACGCTGCAACTACGCCGTTGTATTGCGTAGCATCCACGCTGTGTGCATTCCAGCCAAACGAGCGGAAGACTTCATCCAGCGGCGGCATCGGAAAGAGCGTGCGGTTGTGAACATCAAGCTGACCATGGTTTCGGTCAACCAGCACGCACAAATTATCCAGATGGCTTTGCCCCGCATACAGGATGGTCTCCCAGCATGTTCCTTCCTGCAGTTCGCCATCGCCCACCATGACGTACGAATCGAAACGCGGACTGGTCTTTCCAGCAATGGCAAATCCTTGTGCTGCGCCGATGCCCTGCCCCATCGGTCCGGTGGCGATGTGAATGCCAGGCAACACAGGACCGGGGTGCCCATTGAGCAGGCTATGGTGCGAGCGCGAATGTGATAGCAATTTCGAATCAAAGTAACCAAGCTCCGCATAGATCGAGGCAAGCGTTGCAACCGCATGCCCCTTACTCAACGTGAAGATATCCTGCCCCCGGCGCGTTGGGTCTTCTATGTCGAGCGAGAGAAAGCCACCATAGAACAAGGCCACCATGGGAATGGTGGCAGAAAATGCCCCACCTGCGTGTAGTCCATTATCGACAGCATCACGGCTCTGCGAGAGTGTCAGCAAGCGTATGTCTGAATCCTTAATTGCAAGCAGCCTTAAGAGCCCTTCACGAATCAAGTAGTTGGGCTGGAAGAGCAAAGCCTCTCCAAAAGCAAATGGTGTTCCCGTTTTCATCTTGTTCAAAGTCCTTGCACGTTCCAGTCGCTTATTGTTTTGACGGCAGAGCAAACACGTAATATCCCTGCGAAGGTGCCGCATCACCTGATGTTTCCTTTGCAAGTGGTCCATCGCTGTTCTGATGAGCTCCCACATCCGTCCCGGCGAGTACCGTACCTGGTCTTGCACTGATCACGATGTACTCTTTGCCATTCACCTCGTACACAGCAGGAATGCCTTCGGGTGCTGCAGGAAGTTCTTTCTCCCATAGAACTTTCCCTGTGTCCTTGTCATACGCGCGGAACTTGGAATCAGACTTTGTGCCAGAAAAGATAAGCCCCCCGGCTGTAACTGCAACACCGCCACGAGGCCAATAACTTCCAGTTCCCTTAATTCCTTTCGCTTCAAGGCGGGTAATTCCTCCAAGCGGAACCTGCCACGCGATGGTGCCACGATTCAGGTCATACGCAGTCAACGTCGACCACGGCCCCTTAATAGCGGGCAACCCATCTTCTGAATCCATGTAGCCATAGCCCGTCCAATAACGCTGACCGGCGGTCTTAGGTGGTGGGGCTAGTAACGCATCCAAATTCAGTGGGGCCTTAGCCGTCGACGGACTCTCAAGATACGCAACAAGCGCATCAAGATCAGCGTTCGTGAAATCAGCGAAGGCAGGCATGGGCGACTGACCGTTGTGCACGGTCTCTTTCACGCGAGACGCACCAATCCGTTCCACAACACCTTTCAGTGAGGGGATAGCAGGTGGTTGCCCCTGCTGCTCTGCAAGATGACATGCCTGGCAATTTTTCTTGTAAAGAACTAATCCGACTGTAGACGGCGGGCCCTGGATTGGGCGACGTGGCGCTCGTGGCTCCAGCTTCAACATTGACGGAGCATTCTTGGCCTGCACATAGACGAATCCCGCATCGGGATCAGCCGCAAGAGCACCCCAATTTGCACCACCGCCATTTCCAGGAGCCTGAATCGTGTTCTGCAGTGCGGGTGGCGTAAACAAGCCGTCGTTCTTTGCTTCCCGCACAAGCTTCCGCAATCGCTCTTGTTCCGCGGGTTCCTGGATATATGGGTTGATGTCGTCTGCAGTAAAGGTCTGTCGCACGAACGGCGGTACGACTGTGGGGAAAGGCTGCGTTGGCCACGCCTGTTCTCCAGGAACAGTTGAAGCTGGCACAGGCCGTTCTTCAATCGGCCACAGTGGCTTACCCGTCACGCGATCCAGAACATACAGAAAACCATTCTTACCCGCAGCTGCAAGAGCATCCACAACCTTGCCGTCATGCTTCACGGTAATCAGCTTCGGCGATGCTGCCAGATCGTAATCCCACAAATCGTGATGCACAGCCTGAAAGTGCCACAGGTATTTGCCGGTCTTTGCATCCAAAGCAAGAATGCAATTGGCGTACAGATTCATACCCTTTCTGTCCGCACCATAGAAGTCATACGTGGCCGATCCAAGCGGGAAATAAGCAATGCCACGCTTCTCGTCAATTGAGAATTCGCCCCATGTATTCACGCCGCCTTCGTGTTGCCATGCATCCGCTGGCCATGTGTCATATCCAGGCTCACCCGGATGCGGAATCGTATGAAAGCTCCACGCCAGCTTGCCCGTGATCACGTCATACGCACGTATATCTCCTGGAGGCGAACCGTAGTCCTCACCAGGAGCCGACCCCATAAGGATCAGGTTTCCAAATATCTTCCCAGGCGTACTCGACTGAATGGATCGAACCTTCGAAGGATCACGCCCCAACCCTTCTTTTAGATTCACGCTCCCATTCACACCAAAGGAAGTGATCAATGTCCCAGACTTTGCGTTCAACGCATGTAATTCGTTATTGCTTGCAAACAAAATGCGCGCATCCGTGCTATCGCTGCTCTTCCAATAGGTGAGGCCACGATTGGTAATCCCACGAGGATTCTGCGTGTCATACACCCAAATCTCTTTGCCTGTAACGGCATCCAGAGCCGCGATGCGATTACTCCGGCCCAACACAAACATCACACCATCAACAACGATAGGATTTGAACCGAATAGCAAGCCGTTATTACCCGCTGGATAAAACCACGCTTGCTGGAGCTGGGTTACGTTCGTTTTATTGACCTGCTTCAGAGAAGAATACTGAGATGCATCCGAGCTGCCTTCGAACTGAGACCAGTCAGCGTATCGCTTGTGTTGTTCCGCACGAACGGTAGTCGCACGTTTGCTGGAGAGCGCCACTATTAATGTTGCGGATGCGCATAAGCTCGCGCCGATGAACTTGCGATATTGCATGAAGTTTCTTCCCTAAGAATTCTTACTTCCAATTTCGCGACAAACACCCCGTGCGCGGTTTAGCACACGGGGTGCGTGAACAGTTAAAACACCAGGCGTGCGTGCATCTGAATCTGTCTCGGGTCAAATGCATTCATATTTACGGTTCCGAATGTACTACTGGTACCGAGACCAGGGATCAGGCCTTTGCTCGCATTGTTCACCAGGTTGGGTGATCCAAGACCTCCGACATAGGCTCCGTTGAACTCAGCAGTGTTCAGCAAATTCGTCGCTTCCGCTGCAACGTCCAGCTGGAATCGTTCAAACAGCGGGAAGCTGCGCCGTAGACTGAAGTCCACGTTGTAACGGCTGTTCGTCCGGATGTTTCCATCCGTTTGTGCATGATTTCCAACCCAGTACAAATCCTGCACGATGCTTCCGTTCGGAGTCGTAAGCGTTCGGCTGGAGTAAGCGCATGCGTTGTATTTCAGCAGTGAGTATTTTGCTGGCGTCACCGTTTTGCCGCAAGGAAGAGTAACCGTTGTCGAACCGTTGTACCGCTTCTGGAACTCCTTTGGAAGAACAACATTCTGTCCAGCGACACGATCCAAGCGAGATGTCAGCGATCCATTGTTTGAGAAGCTCAAAACAACCGGCATGCCGGATTGCATTGTGACCACGCTGCCAAAACTCCATCCTCCCAGCAGCGCGCGTCCCACCACATTTCCAAGGGCGTACTTTCCATCCTTTCCAAACTGTGACTTGTAAATCAACGTGGCTACAAGACGATGCGGTTGGTCAGCAAGACCATAGTTCCGATTAAGCCCATTGTTCAAAAGATCCGGTGTTCCAAGCGAACCACCAGCATTCACGCCTTGTCCATCTTCAATGCCTGTAACTGAATAATCCAACTCCTTGCTCCATGTGTAATTCAGAATCATATTGAAGCCAGACTGGAAGTTGTGGCGCAACGAAGCCTGCAATGAGTTGAAGTTGGAGTAGCCTCTTGATCCGTTGAGAAACGCTCCGTAAAGCAACGGATAGGGCGTCTGTGGGATGAACTGCTGAATCGTTGAACCTGCAAGCGCATTCTGGAACGGCAGCAGTTGTCCACCCACTGGCTGATACGGATTCTGTACCAATGCCGTTGCCGGATTCGATGTCCCGTTGTTTGCGATGTACTGACTACGATAGTTCGCGAGAATGGTAGGGTCGACAGATTGCAGCGTCTCAAAGGGCTGATTACGGGTTGTCAGGTTTGATCCATAGGATCCTGCCCATCCAATCGACAACAGGTAACCGCCGCCTTTGCCAAAAGCCTGTTCAAGGAACACATTTCCCTGCTTCATCACCTGGTTCTTCAGGTGCCGATCGAAATACGCACCCGTTGTTCCATACACCTGCGGTGCAGCCGCATTCGCTCCGACTGCTGGCACAAGCGGAGAGGCATCCGTGAATCGCGTAACAGGAACACCTTGCGGGTTTGTGCCAAACGGCAACGCCTGATTACCTGGAGAGAATGGCGTTCCACCGTAATCGTTCGGGCTTGAGAAATAACCTGTATTGCTTGGCAGATACGCGAATGCAAATCCGCCGCGAATCACAGTACCCTCATGCACCTGGTACGCAAGTCCAACGCGAGGCTGAAAGTCCGTGTATTCCGTATCCCACAGGTTTCTGCTGTATCCATTCGTTCCGGGAAAGGCAATCACACCCTTGCTTCCGAACGGATTATTCCGTGTAAAGTCGATACCGGATAGACGGTTATACCGCTCCGTCGGTCCAGGCTGCAGATCCCAACGAAGGCCCAGGTTGATGGTCAGATTCGGCCGCACCTTCCAGTCGTTCTGTGAGTACACAGCAAAGTATTTCGCAGCGTAGGCGGGCTTCAAGTTGGCGCCCGGACGAACAAACCATACACCTTCGCCCAACAGCATGGTTGCACCTGAAATTCCCTGCAGATTCGGGCTCGTGTTGCCAGGCGCCTGGCCACCGCTTGCAGTTACATACCGGAAGGAATAGTTTCCTCCGGGATCGGCAGCGCAGCAACCACCAATGTTCGCGGAAGCCTCTTCGAAGTCGTTGTAGTTAGCCAGCATGACACGGTATTCAGAGCCAACCTTATACGTCCATTTGCCTGCGACTTTCGTCACACTTCCATTCACGGCGTGAACCAGTTGATGTTCGGCCTTGCTCGCGAACTGTCCGGCCGAAAGCGCCGACCAGTTGCTGCCTCCGCCGCTGCCGCCAAACCCCGCGGGGCTCACAACCGGGGCAGCGCCAGGTTGAGCAAACAGAGCCTGCGTCGCCGTCGGAATTCCAAAGCTACCGTAATCGGTGAATCCAGAATGATTGCCCGCATAGTTGTAGGTGTTAATTCTTGTCACGCCATAACGTACGTCAACATACAGTGTGGGTGAAAGCGTGATGGTATCACCGATTTGCGCATACGGATTCTGATCCTGCGTCGTTGTCGGCGCGTTGTTAAACGGAGCCGTACCAAACGGGCGCGGCTGAGAGATCGTCCCGTAATCGATACCACCGCTTGCATAAAACGAATGACGTCGCCACTTGAAGTCGAGACGGTTATTCGATGATTGGCGACGCACCATATTCACCACCGTAGCGGTGAAGTTATTGGTGTTGTACACATCATCCGGTGTGCGATTCGGCAACGGATAGTAGCTAAACATTTTGACCGCATACGGATTCGGATTCGGAATGATTGAATTTGGAATCTGTGCACGTTCGTATAAGTTCGTGCCGCGTTGTGTCACATTGAATGGATCGAACACCAGTGCGGGAACCGGGTTGCCGTTAGCATCCTGCTGGAAGGTCTTACTGAAATCGCCGACCCGTTCCAGCGCCGTAGGCACAGTCTGAAGATACGTCTGCCCTTGGTTAAAGCGCAGGTAGTGATAGCTAGACGAGAAGAAGATCCGATCGCGCCAGATCGGCCCCGTGATGGCTCCGCCAAAGTCATTCACCTTGAAAGCAGGACGCCGGATTCCCTGCGCCTTATTGCCAGGCGAGTTTGCATTCAAGGCCTCATTACGAATCATGTAAGACACCTGTCCGTGAAACGCATTCCCACCCGACTTCGTTGTAATTGCCATCACGGAATCACCGCGTCCATAATCCGCAGTGAAGTTATTCGCAATCACGCGAACTTCCTGAATGCCCTCGGTATTCGGAACGATCGCTGCTTCGTTGAAGCCGTTGCCCGTAATTGGAAGACCATCGAGCTGAATGTCATTCTCATAAGCTCGCCCACCGTTCACACCGATCGCGGAAAACTGAGCACGTCCCGCAACACCCACGCCGAACGAATTAAGGTTCTGCGTGCTTGCCGAAGTGTTACGAGGCTGGACACCATTTTGTAGGGTCGTGTAATACAACGGATTTTGCGTGATGTTCGGGATAGCCTCAATCGTCTGAGCATCTACCGCACCAGACACCGTGCTGCTTTCTGTCTGAATCTGTGCAGCGGAGGCATTCACTTCCACTTGCTCTACAGAACCTCCAACAGACAGCGTGCTATCCACCTTCACCGTCTGCGAAGTGGTCAGAACAACTCCCTTCGCCTTGAAGTCCTGAAAGCCGCCCTTACTCACCGTAACGGTGTACTTGCCAGCAGCAAGATACGGAATGGTGTATTGTCCGGCGCTCGAAGCTTCCGTCTTTTGGGTTTCATTGGTTGCTTCGTTCGTCACGGTCACCGTGGCGCCGGGCAAGAGAGCACCGGTGCTGTCGATAGCTGTTCCGGTGATTGTTGCGGATCGAATCTGTGCGCTCGCAGATGAGACAAGTACTGCGGCAAGTGCGATTGCCGATCCAAAACTCTTTCTGTAGTGCATGTGTTGGCCTCCAACTACGTGTTGCGTATTATGCAATTCTGATTGCGTTAACGAGAGAAGGCTAGCAACGTTAAACAGAATTCGTCAAGGATTAAAAAATATTTTCAGACGATTACTGTAATGCCTACTTACGTCCGATAACGCGCAACAAAATGTGCGTATCCACGCGAATACGCGCCGCCGCTTTCTCAATGTGAGAAGGTACGTGGGCCTTCCCCACATCGCATGCGACGACTATGGTGAACCCGGGAATACAGTGGTCTACAACTGCGCTTCGCGCGTGTAGGTATGCAAACGCATCTGCATCTTCACCAGATTTCTGCGGAAGTGCCCGTGACCTAGCGGACACGAAGACTCTCTAGTGTCTGCTAACGAATTGACTCGTTACAGTACTTCAGATGAGTACTCCAACGGCGAACTATGTGTGTACTCCCATTCTCATCTTTTGTTGGTAACGACAGCGTTATTTGTTCTTTGTGCGAGCTGCGTGCTTGTCTCGCGTATTCCAGTAGATGTCTGTTCCAAAACGAGTGGAGGTTACGATATCCAACACACCATCCCGATTCAGGTCCACTGCAAGCACATCTGACCCCACACCACTGTGCGTATCAATTAGCTCTGGAACCAGCTTCGCGCCGCCAGGTGCCTTCGGGTCATGCACCGTCTTGTACCAGTAAAGGACTGGTGCATCTCGCGGATCAGGATCAAGGTTCGTATCCAGATGCGAGAAGTATCGCTTTCCAACAATGAAATCGGTAAGACCATCTCCGTCCACATCTCCGAAGCCAGAGCCATGCAGCTCAGAGAAGGTCACGTTACCCGCATTTGCAGTGGTGAAATCATCCATCACCATGTGTTCAACGAAGGTGATGTTCCCGTTCTCACGCTTCTGCTCATACCAGGCAAGTCCCCATCCGTGAGAATTTAATGACGTCACAATGTCATTCAATCCATCTCCGTTTACGTCGTAGACAGCCATAACGCTGCCTCCCATCATGCCGCGGCCATACTTCGCAAAAGCCTGCGGATGATATGTCCAGGTTGTATTTGCAGCGTTCTGGGCGGGTTGCTCCCACCATCCGAACGGATCAATGATGTCCATGCGGCCATCCCCGTTCACATCGCCTACCCCAATGCCATGCGATGCTCCGTATCCCTTCTCAGAGGTGTTATGAATCCTCCAGGGTTTTGTAGGATCAGAAGGATCAGGCTTCAGATAACGAACGTATCCTTCGCCAGAACAAACGAGTTCTGGCTTGCCGTCACCATCCACATCACGCAGAACCGCAATCTCACTCTGTACAGCGGAACCAACGGTGTACTTGTCCCATCGGCGATTCTCTCCTTTGGGATTGATGTAGAGCTGAATACCGGGGCCATTGCCAAACATCACGGTCAGAACATCAGGCCAGCCATCCCCGTTGAAGTCTGCTGCAAACTCCATCGTCGAATCCGTTGCAAACTCGGTCGTGGGGTTTGAGCTTAGCGCCATCCATATCTCACGAGAGGTACGGTAGTCCGGGCCGTAGTAGATGTAAGGCCCGGAAACAATGTCCAACACACCATCGTGATTGAAGTCGGCGGCAGCGGTGCCCCACGAATAATAAAAGTCGTTGAGCTTCTGCTTGCGGAAACCGTCGCCCACCTTCTCCGTGTCGCGAACCTTGCGATTCAGATCCTTCAAAGCTACCTTACGAACACTGACCTGGCCGCCACTTCCCACATAAAGCCCAACGCTTCCGTAGCCCTCTTCTGAGATCGCACCTTCCTGGTGTCCATCATTCAGGAAAGATCGAACTGTGTTCGCATCAAAGAAACTCTCGACGCGATTCCAATCGCCGACTTTCAATGAAGTATCAGGAGCATGCAATGGCAACGCAACAGTGTTTGCATTTCTTGGCCGGGGAGACCCAGCGGTCTGAGGCTTTGCTGGAGGAGGCGTAACCCGCTGCAACAAGCCACCACGCGCTAGCGCTTCTTTGTGAACGATCTTGCCATCCCGATCAATGGAGACAGCAAACGTTGGAAGCGAGCTTTCGCTGAAAGAAACAAGAACGCCTTTCAAACCACCATCGGGAGTCGGCACAACACGCAACAGAAATCCTGAATCGCAAGGATTGCTGCAGCGGAATTCACTGTAGAGGGCCACATCCTGATAGGACTTATCCGAGAGAAGCCATTCCCCATTCGCTCCGCCGTGGCCAACAATACTGTCTCCCTCCGGCTGCCAGGACCCACTCCCTTTCGAAGACCATGTATGCAATGTGTTGTTCTGATATCGAATATCCGGCTGAAAAGACTGCGCTCCCGCGCTCGACGTCGAACATGCGATACCAAGAAATAGCAAGAGGATGGCGAGATGCTTCATAGGAAGTTACTCCAGAAATAAGCGTGACGTGTTGCGAACTTAGTCTGTGACGTGAACGGCGTAATAAACCAGCTATGGAAGAGCGTAAGCATAGACTGTTGGATGAGCCGGCGTGGGAGCATTGCCACCGCCGGCAACGACAACGACATACTGTTTCTTATTCGAACCCTGATAAGAAATGGGAACAGTAAACCCGTTTGAGTTAAGAGTTGTCTCCCACACTTTCTTACCGTTGTGCGAGTCAAATGCGCGGAACTTCTGATCCTCCGTAGCTGCAATAAAAACGAGGCCGCCAGCAGTTGCAATTGAGCCCCCGGTGTTTGTTCTTCCAGTGGTTGGAATCCCCATCGCATCAAGTTCTGGGAATGATCCCAAAGGAATACGCCACGCAATCTCGCCCGTGTTGACGTTCACAGCGCTTAATTCACCCCATGGCGGCGCCTGACAGGGCCACGGCCCCACTTGAAACAGGTCTTTCACACCAGCTGGAGGATGATCCGGCCCAACACGGCTATAGGTTCCGTCTTTCTCCATCACCAACTTGCTCAACATGCCTTCACTCTTGGTATTCACGAAGAGCAAACCAAGCTTAGGATCGAACGCGGTTCCACCCCAATTCCCTCCACCTGTCCATCCCGGAAACACAATACGAAGCTTGGGACCATACTCGGCATAGGGGCCTCCCGTCAGAACACCACCTTCCAACCCAAGCAAGTTTTTGCATGCCTTATCGTGCTCTGGAGTCAACTTAGCCAGCTCAGCATCCGTGCCTTCGAAATGATTCAGACTCAAAGCCCCCGGCTTAACCGGAAATGGCTGAGTCGGAGATGGCTCATCTCCGGGAGGCACGTTATCTGCAGGTATGGGCCTTTCTTCAACATCAAAAATCGGCTTTCCTGTTTTGCGATCAAGGATAAAGAGCAGACTCTGCTTCGTGCTCTGCGCGACTGCCTCGATCGTCTTACCGTTTCGATGGACGTCTACTAACACCGGAGCAGCTGTAATGTCGTAGTCCCAATTGTCGTGATGCGTTGTCTGGAAAAACCATTTCAACTTCCCAGTAGTCACGTCCAGCGCAACAAGTGACGAACCATACAGATTCGTTCCTTTACGATCACCACCATAAAAGTCGGTCGTAGCGGTCCCCAGAGGAATGAAGATCGTGCTGGTCTGCGCATCCACCGTCATCAATCCCCATACATTCAACCCGGAGCGATCCTGCCATTGATCCTCTCGCCACGTCTCATGGTTCGCTTCGCCAGGACGTGGAAGCGTATGGAAAGTCCACACGAGTTTTCCCGTCCGCACGTCCCATGCCCGGATATCACCACTCGGCCCCGTACTCGGCATCTCCTGCAGTTGGCACCCGGTGATAACGAGATTCTTGAAGATCGCAGGAGGAGATGAGATGCCATAGTGTGCATTGGGATATTTATCGGCAACGCCAACGCGCACATTCAAAGCACCATCCTCACCAAACGACTTCGCTGCCTCGCCAGTCTTCGCATCAAGCGCGAACAGCTTTCCGTTTGAAGTTCCAATAAAGATGCGTGGTCCATCGCTTCCTTCTCCGGGCCAATAGGAAATTCCTCGCGACGCCGGATTGGCTGGCAACGTGTGGTCCCAGATCACAGTTCCATCCGTGGCATGCAGCGCAACGACATGAGAGAACGGCGTAGAAAAATACATCACGTCGCCAACCACCAGCGGTGTCGTTTTCGAAGTCCGAACAATTCTTCTTCCACTTGCTGTCGTCACAGTGGGTGTTGCCACTGGCGCGGTCATATCGAAGCTCCACGCAAGCTTCAAGGCTGCCACATTCGAAACATTGATTTGCTTCAGTGGCGAAAAGCGCGCGCTTGCTGTGTCGTGACCATACATGGGCCAATCCGCACCCTTCTGAGCACTCATGGTGGCAGCCAAAGACAGAACTGAGAAAAAGATCAAATACTTGTTGAACACGAAGCCCTCTTGTTGCGTATTACGCAATTACATTTGCTTAATGAGAGTGAACAAGTGTATAAATCTCCGTGTTCAGGAAAGTCAAGCATCCCCGTAATCCTTTCCGTGGGTTTCATCAGAAGCGAGCTTTGAATGCACCGAGCAATAGGTTCCCTCCAGCCGAATCGAAAGAAATCTCGCCAGCAAACGCACAGTGGGGTAGGCTTTTTGGCGCGGCTGTGCACTGCTTTCCTCCTGATGGTCACCCTGTGTATCAAGACCTATGCGCAGTCGGCACCCCAAGCAGCTTCGTCCGACCTCCCACCCGGTGACGGAAAAGCCGTTGTCCAGCGCGCCTGTACCACGTGCCATACAACGGGAACAATTTCTCGCAAACGGGCCACCGCGCCGGAGTGGCCAGCCACAGTGGATGAAATGGTGAATCGAGGCGCGGAGCTGAGCGATGAAGAGATCGTCACAGTCAGTCGTTATCTTGCAGCGAGTTTCCCTGCGACATCGAATCCGAACACAACAACCACACCAGCCCTTCCATAAAGATTCAGGTCCAATCGCATTCACGCCGGTTACGATGCCGGCAGTACGGGAGAAACAGCATGGAGTTAAACCGCCGCACGTTCTGCAAATCAGCCGTGTTCACTGCCAGCCTTGCAGCACTCACCCCCGGTTCCCTCTTAGCATCACCTCGCAAGCGCAACATCGTTGTGGGCCATACAGCGATCACGTGGTCAAACAAAGACGTTGCAACTGCAATCGCAGACATCGGTAGCGAGGGCTTCTATGGATTCGAAACATTCGGTGAAGTACTGGAACGTTGGGAGCAACAGCCAGGCGGCCTGGGTGCCGTGCTTCGCGCACATTCTCTGCCATTGATCTCTGCGTATTGCGCCATGAACCTGACCGATGCCTCAGCAAGAAAGGAAGAGATTGCCAAGGCTGTCCGCTGGGCAAGTATCGTTAAGAAATACGGCGGTCGCGTTGCCGTCATCGGACCCAATGCCGTGGATCGCAAGACATATGACTTCTCGCAGCACAAGTCCACCATCGTAGATTCGCTCAACCAAATCTGCCAGGCCGTAACTGACGTTGGCATTACCGCAGCGTTGCATCAACACACGGGAACATGCGTTGAATCGAAGGACGAAACATACGAGATTCTCCATACCGTGAACACGAAATATGTTCGCTTCGGTCCTGACATTGGCCAACTCACAAAGGGTGGCTCCGATGCAGCCGCAGTCGTTCGCGACTTCCTTCCCATCATCGAACATATGCACCTGAAAGATTGGAACGGCAAAGACGATCATTTCGCCGGGTATTGCCCACTAGGACAGGGCAAGGTCAACGTACCAGCAGTGCTGGATCTGATGGCAGGTCGAAAGTTGAAGGGCATGATCATGGTGGAACTCGACTACGACGGCAAGGAGTCGTTCGTTCCCCTAAAGCTGGTACAGGAAAGCAAGCAATACCTGCAGTCGCAAGGCGTCCGCTTTCGAAGTTAATTGGGACGTCTTTTATAGACGAGCAAAGACAAGCTGTTATGGAATTTGACTCGGTGAAATATGTCGAAATCACACAGCGGAAATCGTCTTTAAAGGCGACACCAGCGATGGCGACTATAGCGTGCCGCTTTTGAATTCATATCGCTCGGTTTGGGCGCTTCTTCGACAGTGGTGTGGGATGGATGCAGCGATTGCATCTCGTGAAGGGCCGTATAGCCGCCTTAGAGAGGCAGGTCTGGGATGCCGCGTACGCCTTGCAGAAGGCGGGACTTGATAGCGAATCAGACAAGCTGCGCCGAAAGTTGACTGCATAGAGCACTTCTATGCACCGGAACAACTGCTCGCTGGGTCAACGCGTATCCTTCGGTATTCACCAGCCGGTCGCTTCGGAACGCTTTGCTATGTTTATCTGCGTGACCGTCTTCGCAATCCGGCTGAGTTCCTGCTTGAGCATTTGATCACCCTGACGTCGAGGCGGTTAACTCAACGCACCCATTATCACGATTGTCGTAGAACTTCTTCCACACATCACTCATCGTGCGTTTCAAGATTGTGTCGTATGCCTCTTTGATGCCGGGATCATTGGCCGATTCGGTACTGGGGAATCTCATTGTCGGGAGTACACTGCCAAGCTTCTCAACTGTTGCAACAGGCCAATGCACTCATCGACCTCGATTCAGCCCTCCACATACTGAGTCGGTCACGATCAACTCCGTTTTCGTTAGCGGGCCATCCCCTTTATCAGTAGGTAGCCGACGTCCCATGAGCGCTAGTTCTTGCTCAGGTCCTGCCAGCCTCATCGAGGATCAACCACCATCAATTACCACAGGACTGACCGCGATGAAACCGCTTTGCCCACGACATCTAGCTAAGCTCTGAGGCGCTCAATTTCCCTGCTAATTCCCTGTTCCACGATCGCCCACACCGGCCAATGCCTCTGAGAGTGCGATCGTGACCTGCTGTCGCCAGCTAGAACGTTGCATTTACCCTGCAAAAATCCCTGATCTCAAGTTCCTGATCGGAGATAAGTTTGGCCGAGACTGCGTCCACCGCCACTCCCCGTTAAATTACTGGAAAAATAACTTAGAAAGCCGATGAAAGACTCTGCTATCGGCTTCTGCTTTCTAATTTTTTTGACCGCGAATCTGACGTTAGATGCATATGGCCTTCCGGAGCTAAGAAAAAAGCCCGGTCCAGATGTATCTCAGAATCTCCCTAAACCGACACATTAGCACACGAGAGCCACTGCCTTAATGGCTCTCGTAATCATCTGCTCCAGGTCTTCTTGCTGTGCAGTGCTGCCAAATATGGAGGAAGGTTTTGCGTACCTTACCACGGTCTTGATCTTGCAACGGAGATGCCACGAATCTCCGGTTTTCCACCCACAGCGCAGTAAAAGTGATATAAATCTCCGCCCGAAGTAACGACAGAGGGCTTATGCGCGTAATGTGAGTCGACCGACCCAGGAGGTCCCACATCGATCAATGGGTTCGGATGCTTCACAGGATGCATAAGATCGGGTCCGGTTGCGACTAACTCTCTGGCCACACCCTTCATATCTAATCCGAAATAGAAAAATGCCCACTCGTTGCCGTTCTTTACAACGCAGGGGTCGCTGGCAAAATGTTCGTCCGGTGATCCCGGCCCACCGTTACGGATAATCGGATTCTCAGCATAACGCTTCCATGTTTTCAAATCCGTTGACTCTGCAACACCTGTCTGCTCGTGCCAGGGTTTTTGGGTGTTGTTCTTCGCGTTATAGAAGAGATAGTACTTACCGTTGGACTTCACCAGGCATGGCTTGTAGAGTCCGCCGCGTTCCCACTCCGCACCATCTTCAGGATGCAGAATCGGATCACCTGCCTCCCAATGTAAAAGGTCAGTGCTATGGGCCAGTCCAATAATCGCAGCGCCCTGTTCATACCCTTCTCCAGGATAGGCATGGTAAACGCCCACAAATCGGCCGTCGACTTTTATCAATTCTCCACGAGAGTTCATGTCGTTCTCGCGCAATATCCAGTTCATCGCAACGTTGTATTTACGGATAGGTGAGCTGGGATCGCGCTTGAGGATACAACCGACCTTTTCCCAGTCCACAAGGTTCTTTGATTTCGCCAGGCCTGTCTGATATCCGATTCCATCGAATGCCACGAAAGTCATGTACCACATACCCTGATGATGAAATACATAGGGGCAATCAACGCCCTTTGCATCGTATTCACCATCCTTCCCCGATGGGGCAAGCACCAGCTTGTTGTACTTATAAGGAGTTTCTACAGAGTGCTGGGGTGCCTCCGCATGCAGCAAACCGTGACCAAGTGCGGCACCGCTCAAAGCTATAAATGTTCTTCGTGAAATCGATATTTCCAAGATATGCCTCCTGCGCTACAAAACAACCATGAAGAAACGGGGGCTTCCATCTGAAAGCCCCCGTTTGTAGTTGCAATCAGAAAGTAAGGTTTCCACCAATCTGTATCCACCTGGGATTATATTGCGAGACGGATTTTCCGAAGTTAGAAGAGCTCAAATCGGAAGTTACAGATTGAAGATTCGCACGGTTGAATACATTGAAGAAATCGAAACGAAGATCGAAGTTAACCGATTCTGTAATCTTTGTACTCTTTGCCACACCAAAGTCAGTATTCGCATAGCCAGGATTGCGGAATTGATTCTGCAATTCGTTCCCGAGAGTCCCAGGCGCAGGAGCCGAAAAATAGCTCTTAGGCCAAAGCCCAGTCAAATAAGCAGAGCGCGATGTTGGCTGGGTGTAACCAGGAACATTCGGATAGTCCATATTGTATCCATCTGCGTTGTAATCACCACTATTCACGGCAGGGACGATCAATCCGTTATTGTCCCGAATATAGGCTCCCTTTTGGTCTACCGATGGAACAAATGCCTGACTTGTATAAACCGTAAATGGATAACCGCTCTGCAAAACAGTAATACCATTTAGTCTCCAGCCATCTGTTACACGGCCTACCAAACCATTCCCATGATTCAGCCCAGGAACGTTATAGTTGACACCCAATGAAAACCGATTGGGTGCATCCGTGTTAGACGGCCCATAATAACGGTCAAAATCTCTCGTGGGATACATGGAATCGTTATCCCATGCACGAGAGCGAGTATAAGACGCGGTGAAGAAACCACGCGATGTAAAGCGCCCCTGAAGCGCGACAAATACACCGTTATAGTTTGCGCGAGCTTCGTTTCCCATAAATGGGATGGCTCCAAAGCTTGGATTTAAACGGTTCAAAACGTTATCAGTAAGAAGGTCGCCCGCAAACCTGTTGATATCGAGTCCGGTAGGGACCGCGTTATTCGTGTTGGCATAAGCGGCACCCGTGATAAGCCCCGTTGACTGAGATCCAATATATCCGACACTGGCCTTCAGGCCATTTCTAATCTCATGCTCCAAACTGATTGCTTCATTGTAAGTATTTGGAGCACTGAGAGCCGGATCAATGGCTCCAACACTCAACTGCGAACCAATAAGCCCTCCATTAGGACCAATGGTTCCGGCAGGAAGCGAGGGATAGGTATAGCCAAAAGGAGCAGTACTGCTTTTCCCTAATTCAAATTGTGGCCTGCCGCTGGTCGTGCCATTGTTATAGAAGGTCGGGACAATGAACTGGTAAGGATTGCTGTAGTTAGCTACAGCTTCCGATATCTGACCAAGCGTTGGCCAGTCGTGATAAATACCAGCTCCACCATGGAGCACCCATGTTCCGCGACCAGTGATGTCATAGGCTAATCCCACGCGAGGGCTCCACACATTGTTAATGGAGCCATCCAATACCTTGTTACGTTTCAAATCATTGCCGGATGCAACCCGTTCTGCGAGGGAGTTTCCTGATCCCGGAATGAAGTTATTTGCAATTTGCCCCTTCGTAGGCAGCGAGTTACCAAAGTCGTCATAGCGGAGGCCATAATTAATAGTAAGTCGTGAATTTACCTTCCAATTATCCTGGAAGAATGCTCCCCATGTTCTTTGATAGTAGAAAAAGCTGGAACCGGCTGGAGCTGCCTGACCCGTCGAAGGGTCATAAGCCAGGTTCGTCTCTGAGAATGGATTATCCTGCGCCAGGTTAAGAACAGAGGTAAAGGTAAACGTCGGGATCGATTTGTTGTACTGCCCATAGTAGAGGTTGTCATTAAACGATCCCTCATAACCAGCCTTGAACTGGTGATGTCCAAGCACATGAGTTACTACATCTCTCCAATGGAAATTATGCTGAATGAACTGATAAGGCGCACCACTTCCAAATCCGTTTTCACCGGTAACGGTAATATTGGGCACGGCAAAGAGCCCGGTAGTTAAAGACCGTCCATGTACGTAGGTGAAACCAAACTGAGCCTCGTTCAAGGTCCGTTCAGAGAAGGTATGTGTTTCGTTTATCTGCAACGATGGAGTATTGTAGGCACTCGTTGCTGCAAAGGCTCCGCGAGCATTGTCCGTTTTAGTATCAAGATTCGAATTGAAGAAGTTCCCATACAATCTATCCTTGCTCCAATACTTATCGACACGGACATTCCATTGAAGCCCGTTTCGGGCACCGGAAGAGGTGAAGTTACCCGTATTTAGTACCGGAAGATTACAAGGAACATTGCCTCCGGCTGGTGTGCCACATCCAGAGATTGCGGAACTGGCAAGGATTGTGCCCGTCTTTATTGTGTTATGAACGCCATAAGTGCTGATAAGTTGGGTCCCAATGGAATTGGGAAAGTTCGCCTTGGCAAAGGCAATAAACGCCGGATCTTCATAGGTCACAGCAGTTGCACCGGAAGTGCTGGAACGAAGCGGTTCTACTGATCCGAAAAAGAAAAACTGATGATGCGGGATAATGGGTCCACCAAGGGATGCTGAAATATTATTTGAATGGAATGGCTTATAACTCTTTGTAAACTCCGTTCCTGCCCAGAGCTTCTGATTGGTAAAGTAATCGCTCGCATTGCCATGGAACTTTTCTGTTCCTGACTTGGTCGTCATCATCATTTGAATCGAGCTTGCATGACCATAATCGACAGTGAAGGTATTTACCTGCACAGAGGCCTCAGCCACGGCATCCGGGTTAGGAGAAAGATTCAAAACTCCAGGACGAATACCGCTGGTAATATCCAGACCGTCGATGATGTACACATTGCCACCACTGGAACGACCATTTGCACTCGCATCTACCTGGGTTTCCGTATTGAAATTATCGGTCGCAGAACCTGGTGTCGTGGATAAAACACCTTTTCCAGTTACACCAGGAGCAAGCGTGGTTAATGGCAAAAGGCTACGCCCTTGAAGAGGAAGCGTATTCAGAGCTTCTTTTGCAATCGTAAGCTGGTTCCGGCTATCGGCTGTGTCCAGTAGCGGTGACTGAGCACTAACATCCACTGAACTCTGAATCCCTTGAACACTCACCTGCAGCGGAACTTCGAGAGTCTGCCCTGTTGTCAACTGGATCACAATCGTCGTAGGAGAAAATCCTTCCCCTGATCCGATTATTTTGTAAGGTCCGGGAGCAAGACTTACAAAGCGATAGATACCGCTGGCATCTGTATCGGTTTTCTTCGAAACGTTCGTATCGGTATTAAGAAGTTCAACGTGGGCATTAGGAACTCCTGCACCAGTAGCATCTTTCACTACGCCCTGGATATTGCCCGAAAACTGTCCGATTGCCGATAAGGGAAACAGACTGGAAAAGACAAGGCAAAGCGGAATTCTGTTTATATTTCGGATGTGTCTCATTAGATCCCTCTGGAGAAAGCGCTTTCTTACAAGTTTCCTGAAAGCGCTTTCTCAACGATGCGGAACACAATAGACGGTGCAACAGGAACTCGTCAAGAGACAACTCCAAAACAGGCAGCAAACAGAAAAATCCTCTTTCCTGTTTCAAGGAAAGCATCTGAGTGCTGGGCTAACCCTGAGCGGTGTCCTTGCTTGAAGTTGCGTAAATTATGTCGCCTGGATTTGCTGCGACCTTACCGGAGATGTTTTCTAACTGCCATATATCTGCGATGATCCACCTTATGAAGATCGATGTAGTCGCCAAGCAGGCAGGGGTTTCTCCCGCAACGGTCTCTCGTGTCCTGAATGGAACCGCTCCTGTAAGCCCAGAAAAAGCAGAACGAGTGCGCCAGGCAGTCGAAGCACTAGGATTTGTTCCAAACACGAATGCACAAGCACTCGCAGGCTGGAAAAGTGGCCTCTTTGGGTTGATCATCTCAGACATAACCAATCCTTACTTCCCCGATCTGGTTAAGGCTTTTGAAGATGTCGCACTGGAATACGGACGCGACGTCCTCATCGCTGACACGAATTACGATCCTCACCGCATGGCAGCTTGCGTTACCCGGATGCTCCAGCGACAGGTGGATGGCATTGCGATCATGACGTCTGAACTTGATGAAAGCGCCGTGCGACTTTTGGAACAACGTTCTATTCCAACGGTCTTCATGGATACTGGGAAACTCGATAAGAAAATCAATGTGGTGCGCGTGGACTATGCTGCCGGAGTGAATATGGCAGTGGCACATCTTCTGGAATTAGGGCATCGGAAGATTGGATTTATAGCAGGCCCACCTTCACTACCATCGGCGAATCTTCGTCTGCGTGCCTTTAGACAAGCCATGAAAGCACAAGGACTGAATTCACCTGCTGAATGGCTCTACAAGGGAGACCATCGCGTCAGCGGAGGTATCCAGGCTGTAAACCAACTTCTAAAAAATAAACAACGGCCTTCCGCGCTGGTTTGCAGTAATGATTTAACAGCAATTGGAGTCATGGAAGGCCTGACAGATGCAGGCATACGAGTTCCAGAAGAGTTTTCGATTGTCGGCTTCGATGACATCGAAATCAGCTCTTACATAAAGCCGGGCCTGACCACACTTCGAGTACCACGATCTCAGCTCGCATCAGCGGCATTCCGCATGTTATTGGAACAGGGTTCCAATAGCTCAACACCAGCTTCGATAGAAGAGCGTTGCTTTTCTCCTCTGTTGATTTTGCGAGGCACCACCTCTGCTCCTGCAACATACACCAGAGGACGGAAAGTACGTTAGACGATACCAGTGCCCGACCTGATCGTTTGCACCAGAAAAGCTCTCCGGTCAGCGCGTGGAGCAAATAAAAAGAGCTAAACAGTCCAGGTATTTCCGTTTTCTATAAATAGCCAGGCCGTCCACTAAAGAACGGCCTGGCTATTTTTCTAACGACACTCACAACCTCACCACATTAGTGGCGCTGCTGATGAGGAGAGGGTGGCGGTGAAGAGCGCTGCATCTGTGGGATGCGCTGCTGCTGACGCATCTGCTGTTGTTGCTGCTGACGCTGCACCTGCTGTTGCATGCGTTGCTGTTGTTCCTGCTGGCGCTGTTGCATGCGTTGCTGCTGTTCCTGCTGCGAACGTTGTTGCATCTGCTGCTGGCGCTGTTGATTCTGTTGATCCTGTTGTTGGCGCAGGAGATTCTGCCGATTCTGCATCTCCTGCTGGCGCTGGTTTTGTTGCTGTTGGCGCTGTTGATCCTGCTGCTGACGTTGCTGGTTCTGTTGATTCTGCTGTTCCAATCTCTGCTGCTGTTGCTGGTTCCGCTGCTGCTCGAACTGTTGACGCTGCTGCGGTGAGATATTTGGCTGCGCACCCGGCTGCGGGCTCGGACGCCCATTCTCTCCCGGCTGGTTCTGCCCTGGACGCATATTGTTAAACGTCGCTGGAGCCGCCGTGCGTGGTGGAGCGGTGATACCGCGCTGAGCCGGCAGGGCCTTCTGCGTCACCACCTGCTGCGGACGTCCGCGATTCTGCTGAAAGAACTGCGAACGATTCTGCATGGCGGCTTCGCGGTGCTGTATCTGCGACTGCATGGGAGGAACGCGCTGTTCGCGAACAGCCGCCAGTTCCCGCTGCGACGGCGCACGACGCAATCCGCCATTACCACCGACATAGGACACACGCGAATTATTGATATACGTGTTATTCACCACCGTAACGCGGCGGTTATAGACATTGGTAAACCTGCCCGGCGGGATACGGTTCACAGCGGAGTTGTACCAGAAGTGGTCGCCGTTCCAGTAACCGCCCTGGTAGCCGATGCCGACATAGCCAAAGCCATAGTTAATGCCGCCGTAGTAACCGATGTGGCGACCCCAATACCCGCGGTGCCAGCGATACGCTCCGCCATAGAAGCCCCACCATCCTGGAGTCCACAGAGCACCCACAAACGGCGGTGCAACCCACACACCCGGTACATAGTAGTAGCCGGTCGGCGCATAATCCCAGTAGCCCGGCGTCCACATATAGTCATCCGCCGGGGCTTCCGGCTGCTCATAGTCCTCGGGCAGCGGAGGCGGAGGCTCCGTCGCCGCCGGAACATTCGGGTCGAGCAGATCATTGTACTCGTCGTACTCGGCAGCGTTCGCGGCCTGCTGGTCGCTATAGCCTGGCTGATTCGGATCGGCGTAAGGCTGCTGATCATTGTCCGGCGGAGGCATGGTGTTGTCGTTATACGGCTGGCCGTCCTGATCCACCGGCGCCTGCGTATTGTACTGGTATGCCTCGTTCTGCGTCGTGCGGCCCGGATTTGTCTGTTGTGGGTTCGCCTGTTGTGGAGCCGCCGCCTGCACAAAAGCACGCGGCGCATAGCTGGTCCCGCTGCTGGTGGGTTGCGCGGCATAGCTCACACCTGCCACCTGCGTCGGCATCAGGTTGGCATTCGCAGGATCGGACGAGGTCACCCTGCCATCCACAATCGGGGCCTGTACATTCTGACCGCGCCCATTGCAACCCGCAGCCACCAGGCTAAGCGACGAGATAAGCACCGCAGACTGAAACACTTTCATCTTCTTCATAACGACCTCAACGAAAGATCAGATGCCAGCAGCCATCCAACCGTTTCCATTTCCAAACTCATTGATACAAAACCCGCATTGCAGGAAAGGTTGCGGCAGACAGAATTACACAAATCAGGAAGCAGCTTCTTCTTCACGGAAATTCCGCATGAACCAGCGTGCCAGATGCACAGCTCCCGCGCTACCATGGTTGTGCTATGAATCGCTCCCTTGTCCGGTTGAAGCGCTTCCGCCACGGCAAACATGACCGTGGCCGCACACTCCTGTAAACACTCGCGTTCTTGCCTTTCACCAGTTACCGCCGCCCGGTCACGGTTCTTAATAATTAAAAGACCGCTGCACCCACGGCCAGCCCGCACCTGAACCACATTTCCCGTGCAATTGAAGGACACGCAAAGCATTATGAGCACAACGCTGAATTCATTCGGAAGTCGCGCCACCCTTACCTCGGGCGGCAAAACCTACACTTATTACCGTCTCGATACACTCGCGCAAAAAGGTGTTGAGCTGTCGCGTCTGCCCTTCTCCCTGCGTGTGCTACTGGAGAACCTGCTTCGCCGCGAAGACGGCGCCACCGTCACCGCCGACGATATTGAATTTCTCGCCCATTGGCAGCCCACCGCCGAACCCAGCCGCGAAATCGCCTACATGCCCGCCCGCGTTCTCATGCAGGACTTCACCGGCGTTCCTGCCATCGTGGATCTCGGCGCCATGCGCGACGCCATGAAGGCCCTCGGCGGCGACCCGCAGAAGATCAACCCGCTCATCCCCGCCGAGCTGGTCATCGACCACTCCGTGCAGGTCGATGAGTACGGCCTCAAAAACGCCTACGACATCAACTCGATGCTCGAATTCCAGCGCAACCGCGAGCGTTACGCCTTCCTCAAGTGGGGCCAGACAGCGTTCAACAACTTCTCCGCCGTACCTCCCGGCATGGGCATCTGCCACCAGGTCAACCTTGAATACCTCGCGCGGGTTGTCTTCACCACACCCGAAGGCGAAGCCTACCCCGACACCTGCGTCGGCACCGACTCACACACCACCATGGTCAACGGCCTCGGCGTTCTGGGCTGGGGTGTGGGCGGTATCGAAGCCGAAGCGGCTATGCTGGGCCAGCCGGTCAGCATGCTCGTCCCGCAGGTCGTCGGCTTCCGCCTGAAGGGCAAGCTGAAGCAGGGCACCACCGCCACCGACCTCGTTCTCACCGTCACCGAGATGCTGCGCAAGCACGGTGTCGTCGGCAAGTTCGTGGAGTTCTTCGGTTCCGGCATCAGCGAACTGCCGCTAGCCGACCGCGCCACCATCGCCAATATGGCACCGGAATACGGCGCAACCTGCGGCATCTTCCCCGTGGATGCCGAGACGCTGAACTACCTCCGTCTCACCGGACGCACCGACGATCAGGTCAAGCTCGTCGAAGACTACTACCGGGCGCAGGGCATGTTCCACACCGCCGACGCACCCGAAGCCCAGTACAGCAGCACTCTCGAACTCGATCTCGCCACCGTGGAACCCAGCGTTGCCGGGCCGAAGCGTCCGCAGGACCGCGTTGCCCTCTCGCAGACGGCAGCTTCGTTCGCAAAGCAACTGCCTTCGCTCTACGGCCCCAACGCCAACACCCGCGGCGACCGCCAGATCGTCCGCTGGCAGGGCGAGGGTGGTCACTCGTCTGTGGATGGCTCGGTGGAATCGAACGTAGCCGTGGCCGAACCATGCAGAAGCGACGAGCCGATCGCATCCATCAAGGAACGCCTCGGCGTCAACGTCGAACCCTATCTGCACCACGGCTCCATCGTCATCGCCGCCATCACCTCCTGCACCAACACCTCGAATCCCTACGTCATGCTGGCCGCCGGTCTGTTGGCGAAAAAGGCCGTGGAGAAAGGCTTGCAGACACCGCCGTGGGTAAAGACATCACTCGCCCCCGGTTCGCGCGTCGTCACCGACTACTACCAGAAGGCTGACCTGCAAAAGTACCTCGACGCCCTGCGCTTCAACACCGTCGGTTACGGCTGCACCACCTGCATCGGCAACTCCGGCCCGCTGCCCGCCGACGTCTCCAAGGCCATTGAAGAGCACGGCCTGGTCGCCGTCAGCGTGCTCTCCGGCAACCGCAACTTTGAAGGCCGCATCAACTCCGACGTCCGCGCCAACTACCTCATGTCGCCGCCGCTGGTCGTTGCCTACGCCCTCGCCGGCCGCATCGACTTCGACTTCGACAACGAACCCATCGGCACCGGCAACGACGGCAAGCCAGTCTATTTAAGGGACATCTGGCCCACGCAGGAAGAGGTCAACCAGACCGTCAGCAATTCCATTGACGCCGGAATGTTCCGCAAGCAGTACGCCACCGTCAGCGACGGCGACGCCAACTGGCAGGCGCTCAAGTTCCCGCTCGGCGACGTCTACGGATGGGAGGCCGACTCCACCTACATCCGTAAGGCACCCTACTTCGACGGCATGCCCGCAACGCCCGCCGACGTTACCGACATCCTCAACGCACGCGTCCTCGCCGTCCTCGGCGACTCCGTCACCACCGACCACATCTCGCCCGCCGGTTCCATCAAGCAGAACGGCCCCGCAGGCAAGTATCTCACCGACCACGGCGTTAAACCATCTGATTTCAACAGCTACGGCTCTCGCCGCGGCAACCACGAGGTCATGGTGCGCGGCACCTTCGCCAACGTCCGCCTGCGCAACAAGCTCGCGCCTGGCACCGAAGGCGGTGTCACCCGCCTGCTGCCCGAAGGCACCGGCATGAGCATCTACGACGCGTCGGTCGAATACGCCCAGCGCGGCACACCGCTCGCCATCCTCGCCGGCAAGGAGTACGGCTCCGGCTCCAGTCGCGACTGGGCCGCCAAGGGTCCGCGCCTGCTCGGTATCCGCTTCGTTCTGGCCGAAAGCTACGAGCGCATCCACCGCTCCAACCTCGTCGGCATGGGCATTCTGCCCTTGCAGTTCCAGGCAGGCGAAACCGTGGAATCGCTCGGCCTCACCGGCGAAGAGGTCTACTCCGTCCCCGGCCTGAAGGCCATGCTCGACAGCAAATTCGCCAACGGCAAACAGATCACCGTGGAAGCCAGGCGCCCCGACGGCACAACACTCCACATCGCCGCCACCGTCCGCATCGACACACCGCAGGAGATCCTCTACTACCAGCACGGCGGCATCCTGCAATACGTACTCCGCCAACTGGCAGGCAAAGCCTAAACGCCACGCGGAACAAACCAAACCTGAACCAAACCAACAAAGCAAAACGCAAAACAAAAAGCCCGGAGCAATCCGGGCCTTTGTTATTTACGAGCCGTTGCTATTTAAAGCCGTTTCCCAATAGGCACGACTTTTTACAAGGGGGAGCTTCGGAAGGGCGCTGAAGTGAGTCTGGCGAATGCTGAAGAAAATAAGCACCCTCTCTTCAACCCCCAAGCGCCTGCGCCTGCCTCAGCATCGACTCCGCCGACAAAGGCCCAATCGGTTCATCCTCGTGCTTGTAATACACAAACACATCACGCTCCACACTCATCGCGTGAAACTTCGCCGCCTGCCCCGCCAGCGTGGCCTCGTCATATCCGCCCGAAACCCTCAGCCGATAACAGGCAAAGTCCTTCGCCGTGTGCACCTCGGGCGTCTCCAGCGTGTCGCTCTCCGCAATGCACACGGCGGCGTTGTACTTGCGCAACACGTCCCACGTAGCCTCATCGAACCAGCTCGCATGACGAAACTCGAAACACACGCGGCCTCGTGCAGCCATCTGCGGCAACGCCAGGAACGCTTCCAGCCGAGCCGCATCTGCCTTGAAATTCGGCGGCAGTTGAAACAACAGCGCGCCCAGTCGGCCCGCCTTGCGTACCGGCTCAAGCGCGGTAAGAAAACGGTCTACCGCGTCGCCACATTCCACCAGCCGTTTGCGATGCGTAATCGTCTCAGGAGCCTTAAACGAGAAACGAAAGTCCTCGCCCGTGGCCTCCAACCAGCCGGTAAGCTGTGTTTCCGTAGGCAGCGCGCGGAAGGTGTAATTCACCTCCACGGAGTTCAGGCGGGTGGCATAGTGCTCAAGGAAGAGCCGCTGCGGCAGCTTTTCCGGGTAAAAACCGGGCTTCCACTTGGGATACGCATAACCGGAGGTACCTGCAAATAACGCCATGCACAAAGCCTCTCACATGCGGGGCCAAACACGATCCGACAAAAGCAAAGCGGGCATCCGAAACATCGGATGCCCGCTTGAATCTTTGGGGCGGCTAGAGGGATTTGAACCCTCGACATCGGGTGCCACAGACCCGCGTTCTAACCCCTGAACTATAGCCGCCGTGACCTTTCAGATTGTAACACCCCAACCCGTCTCACCTATAGCTATCAAAAGGCCAGAGCTGAGTCCTCCGGAGGCTATGACTGAAACTATCAAAAAGGCAGGATGAAAATTGCGCAGGCTTTGAAGTGGCCCGGCTTTAGCCGGGCCGTGCAGGGGGTACTCTTTCTCTTTTGTTTTCTCTCCCACCTTGCTCTAGCGAGGTGGGAGAGAAAACAAATATGCGATATTGCCTGATATTGGACGGGCTGAAGCCCGCCCCTTTCAAAACCTATAGGTCGATACAACCCAGAAACAACCACAAGGAAAAACCATCCCAAAGCCTGCTGACCCGCTGACGATCTGCTTTCGCCACTCCGCACCCACAAGCCGTATGCTCTTGTACATGGAAGCCAAAGCCGTTTCAGCCGATCCGGCGTTCGCGCGCACGCCGGATTCCGACGTGATCCACACACGCCCGCGCACCCAGCGCCTGCTCAGCGTGGACATACTTCGCGGACTCACCATTGCCTTCATGATCCTGGTCAACCTCCAGGGCGACCGCGACGCCTTCTTCGAGCTACAGCACGCACAGTGGAACGGATTCACTGCAACCGACCTCGTCTTCCCCACATTTCTGTTTCTGGTCGGCCTCTCGCTGATGCTATCAACCACAGCACGTCTGGCCAAAGGCGCCACCCGCAAAACTCTCTTCCTGCATACGCTGCGCCGATCTATCACACTCGCGCTCTTCGGAATTGTCGTAAACACCTGGCCCTTCCAGCATCTCGACCACATCCGTTTCTACGGCGTACTGCAACGCATAGCCATCTGCTATTTCATCGTGGGCACGCTCGCTCTCTGGCGTTCCGGCTGGAAGGACAAGGTTGCCATCGCCGTTGCTTGCCTGCTCGCCTACTGGCTGCTCATGCGCTACGTCGCCATACCGGGATTCGGCACACCCACCCACGAAATCCCCATCAACGACCCCAACGGCAACCTCACCGCCTACATCGACCGTGCCCTCTTCGCACCGCAACACCTCTACCAGCGCGTACGCGACCCAGAGGGACTCCTCTCCACCCTGCCCGCCATCAGCACCACCATTTATGGTCTGCTCGCAGGCATGTGGCTGCGCACACGTAACAGCGTGGAGAAAAAAGCCGCAGGCCTCGCCGTTGCCGGACTTGCGCTGGCACTCGCCGGACTCGCATGGAACACCATCTTCCCCATCAACAAAAAACTCTGGACCAGTTCGTTCTCCCTCTTCGCCGGAGGACTAAGCCTGTTGCTGCTGGCACTGGCCGTCTACGCCATCGACGCAAAGCGCTGGGGACGCAGCGGCCTCGCAGAAAACGAAGCACCCGCCTTCTACAAACCGCTCATGGTCTTCGGCACCAACTCCATCCTTGCCTACATGGTCTCGGAACTGCTCGAACCCACCCTCGCCCTCATCAAAACCGCCGATGGCAACCTCCCGCGCACCGGTCTGCGTCTACTGCACCAGGCCATCCCGGCACACGGCCTGCCCGAACTCGTCTACGGCACCACCTTCGTACTCATCACCTGGCTCATCGTCCTGCCGTTCTACCGCAAACGCATCTTCCTGCGTGTGTAAGCACATAGAAAAGGAATATTTTGTACTCAGGCGAGCAAATACGCATCGGATAGAGAAAGCTATGGCAACACGCACCAACCCGGAACCCGAAATCCTCCGCCCACGATTCGGTGGCGGCAGCGACTTTTTCTCCGACCGCAACCTCGACCTTTTATCGCATTTACTAGACGATTTCCTGCGAATTCCGGGCACGCAGATACGCTTCGGACTGGACGGAATCATCGGCCTGATTCCCGGCGTAGGCGATGTTTTAGGCGCAATGGCTTCGTGGATTATCATCCTTGCCGCATGGCTGCGAGGCGTACCACGCGTAACACTGGCGCGCATGCTGGCCAACGTTGCCATTGAAACCATCGTCGGCACCATTCCGTTCCTGGGCGACGCGTTCGACATTGCATGGAAGGCGAATCGCAAAAACTACGCGCTGCTGGAACGTTCGATCGGCACCATTCCCGTCTACAAGCAGGACGCAGCCGATGGCCGCACATCACTGCCCACCCGCGGCGCTACCGCAGAAGAACGCCGCCGCCATCGCCTCTCGGACTGGATGTTTCTCGGCGCACTCACACTGGGCATGATGCTGTTGCTGGCCATTCCGCTGATCTTCCTGGCATGGCTCGCAGGCCACTTCTTCGCCCTGGGCATGCGCCACTAATCCCAGGTTCGAACAGGTTATATAACCTACACTTTTCGCGGACCTGCTTCCCTATTCTCGCGAGAAATACTCATGAGTGCGCAAAGATCCCCGGCGCATCGTAAAATGTTTAAGAGTCGGGGCGTAGCGCAGCCTGGTAGCGCATCTGCTTTGGGAGCAGAGGGCCGGGGGTTCGAATCCCTCCGCCCCGACCATCTAACCCCTTCCTATCAATACTTTTGACCGAGTATGGGAGGGATGATACGAAAAGTGATACGAACTTTGCCGTGGGAAGGTCCCATGCAGGTGAATATCATCAAACGTATTGATGCCCAAGAGACCATTGATTTGGCAAATGAAATTCCCTCATATTGGTCACGTCGAAGACAGGTGCTATCGCCGTACCTGCCGGCCCATTTCATTGTTTCTTGCTCGCGCCAGCGCTAATAGCAGCCTTGGGTGCTGTGGCCAAGTCGTTTTCTCATCTATTCCGCTGGCCTGGCAGGATGCCACAAACGAGTTGTCATCTGTTTCTCATACCCCTTGCCATGCGGAAAGCTAACCAATTCAAACTGCATACCCCACGGGGACAGAAAATAGATCCAGTGTTGTCCCGCGTTCGGTCCTGTTGTTCGCAGGGTCGGTTCACCCAGAAGCCGCACTCCTTGCTGCTTCAGGTAAGCGACCGCCACAGGTAGATCCTCCACATAAAACGCGAGATGGTGGCCTCCGATATCGCTGTTTTTAGGCTGCGTGAGGGCCTGGTCAGGCGATTCGTATTGGAATATCTCAAAATTCGAGCCATGCTTGCAGCGAAAGAAACGGAGCCTCTTCATCACTGTTCTGGGGTGAACATTCAGGTGAATAGCCATCCAATCGTCATCGGAAACAAATGGGCCGAGTTCGAACATCAACTCACAACCGATGACATCTACAAAAAATGAGGTGGCTTGTTCAAGGTCCGGAACCGTGAAGCCGATGTGCTCGGTTCCCCGCAGACCAGGTATTCCTTTGTCCCGTGAATCTTGTGACATCCGAAGCGACTCCAGAATTTGATACTCCCGACCGCCAGGTGGTATCGGGAGAATTCCAAGAGTACATCATTTCATTCCTTATTTTCATCATATGAATTACTAATCATCAATAAGTGATGATACGCTGCAGTGGCGCACTATAATTTAAGAAAGAGCCTCGCCTAATGAGAATTTCCAAGGTACATCTTGCCGAATGTGGGCTTGCTCTGCCCTACACTCTGCGCCTCGGCTCGACGCAAATCACCACAAGAGACTATGTTGTACTGCGCATTGAGACAGATTCCGGCCTCTATGGAGAGGCCATTGGATATCCTCGCGGCACTCCTCTCTTCGAAACCCTGAGCCTGATGGCGGCGAAGGTGATGAACCAGAAGGTCTCGATGCGGCGCGAGGTCATGCACCAGCTCGAAAACTCGAATGTTCCCGGCCGTGCCGCATTGACCCGAGGACTGAGTTTGTTCGACATCGGACTCTGGGATATCGCCTGCAAAGTCGCTCAGCAGCCGCTCTTCCAGTACCTGGGTGCATTCAGAACACAGGCAGAGGTTACTGCCGTTGCAGGCTATTACATGGACCGCCGGCCGATCTCTGATATTGCCGACGAAGTCCGGGGACTGCTGGACGCAGGCCATCACCGGGTCAAGGTAATGCTGAATGGAAACGATCCTGACTTCGATCGCGCCTATGCCGCAGCCGTTACAAAAGATGCTCGCGGCAAGGTTGCGGCAGATGCTCATTGGAGCTGGAATACATTGACCGAAGCCAAACGTCTTTGCCGCGACCTCGACAGCATGGGACTGGACTTCATCGAAGATCCTTTTGCCGCAAACGACACGCCTCTGACCCATGAACTGCAGAAAGACCTCGTCACTCCTATCGCTGCAGGAGAAGATGTCTTCGGACCGCGAGCATTTGCGGACCTGGCAAGAGGCATCGGAATCCTCCGGGTGGATGCTACAACCTGTGGCGGAATTACCGGCGCAATAGAAGCCATTCATATCGCGGCGGCTTGCGGAAAGTCTGTCTTTCCCCATGTGTTTGCACCGCTGCATGTCCATCTGGCATGTGCATTTCCTAACGTCGAAGCTGCCGAATATATTCCATCCAGTTCCGGGGCCGATCCGATCGAGAAGCTTCTGGTCGAACTTCCGGAAATATGCGATGGCAAAATAAAACCTGGCGAGCATCCAGGCGTAGGGATAAGAATTGACTGGGAAAAGGTCAAACACTCCGCAAGGCATATGACAGTAATCACTTCGACTGATAGTTAGTTCGGGAGCAAGATAAGAATGACGTCGGCAAAAAAGGCAAAGATGAAAGTAATCCCCCCTGTTGCCACCCATGTAGAGGAAGAACCGGTGGAACCAAAGCCGCGCGTTCAATCCGCACTTCGCGCAATCTCTATCTTGCTTGCTGTCTCAGAAAGCCCCAATGGCCTCAAGGTCAAAGACATCACCGAAAAGCTGAAGCTCTCCCGGCAGGTGACGTATCACCTTATTCATACACTGCACGCCACCGGCATTATTCGCAAGAACGAAAGCAACCGCTATGTTCTTGGTCTTGCGTCCATGGCGATTGCCGAAGGATTCCATCGGCAGCTTGCTCCTCCGGAGCATCTGGCGCGCCGTGTACGCTCCATTGTTACCGCAACCGAAGAAGCCGCGTACGCCAGTGGCTGGGTTGGCGGAGAGATTGTTGCGCTCTCCACCGCGCGCGGAGAGTCACCCGTCGGTGCAGCACAAATTCCGCCGGGTTTCAGCGGTCATGCGCATGCCCGCGCTGCCGGAAAGCTTCTTCTGGCAATGGTCGACCCGAATCTTTGTGCAAATTACCTGGATGCGCATCCTCTGGAAGCCAGAACCTCCAAAACCATCACCAACCGGGCAGCACTATTGAAAGAGTTTGAAACAATTCGTCAGCGTGGATATGCTCTCGACGATGAAGAGTTTCACGAAGGCATCCGTTGCCTTGCAGTGCCGATTGATGGTCTGGGAGGAAGATTCGTGCTGGGTATTTCAGTCCCCAGCGCCAGGTTCGATGCGAATTTTGAGCAATATCTGGCGGTTCTAAAGAATGCCGCTCGCATTAATTTCTAACTGAGTTTTCTCGTATGGCTGTGGCTTCACGGGCCTTATATGTATCTTTGTCTTTCTTAAAATTGTCATAATATGATTATTGTATATTTTATTGACAATTCCATACATTTGTCTCTACCTTCAAATTCGAGCAAGTAAGGATCAAGAGATATGTCTACGGCTAAATCTGCGGTTTCCAACTTGAAAGCGAATGAGAATACAGAGTTCGTCTATCTCATAGATGTGCTCAAAAAGATCATTGAGATTCGAACTGTGGAGCAGTATGCGCAGGATATGAGTCAGGAGACACCTCCTCGGTACATGGGGTCCGCTCATTTCTGTGCCGGCCAGGAAGTGGTTCCGGTTGCAACTGCTGCCGGATTGAACGAAAAAGACCAGATGATCGCCACGTACCGTGGACACGGCTGGGCTATTGCCTCCGGGTTATCTCTGACAGAAGTCCTGGGCGAGATCTGCCAGAGGAGCGTTGGGATCAACGGTGGCCGCGGCGGCTCGGCCTACATGATGGCGCCCTGGGGACGTTTCATCGGCGAAAACTCCATCGTGGGTGCCGGTCTGCCCATTGCATGCGGTGTTGCACAGGCTAATAAGCTCCAGGGAAATGGACAGGTGGTTGCTGTCTCACTTGGTGATGGAGCATTCAATCAAGGCGCCACACACGAAGGTCTGGCATTTGCCGCCGCACGCAATCTCCCCGTTTTGATTCTCTGTGAGAACAATGGCTGGTCTGAGATGACCAGAATCTCAGAGACCGTCAAGGTAAATAGAATCGCGCAGCGCGCATCAGGCTATGGCATGCCCGGAGTCACCATCGACGGCACTGACCCTGTAGCTGTACGCGAGACGGTAAGAACAGCAGCAGAACGTGCTCGTGCAAATGGTGGCCCCATTCTTATTGAATGCCGTGTTCCACGTCTTTGGGGACACTATAACCGCGATATTGAACACTACCGCTCAAAGGAAGATCGTCAAACCGCTCGCGATACAGACCCCATCGCAACCATCTCGGAGCGATTGATCCGTGCCGGTGTCATGCAGCCCGAAGATCTGGACCAACTGTTCAGTGAAGCAAAGACCAAAATAGAATCCACCATCACTACAGTCTTCTCTGCTCCGCCGATTGATGCTGCGACTGCCGCCAAACATGTATGGGCAGAACACGAGATAAGAGCAGAAGAAAGCCAGACGACAGCTCCAGCGGTCACAAAATCCATGAGTTTCATCTCAGCCGTGAATGAAGCTCTTGCGAAGGAGTTGGAAACACGCTCCGAGGTGCTGGTCTATGGCGAGGACGTAGGGTATGCGGGCGGCATCTTTGGCGCGTCCCGCAACCTGCAGAAGACCTATGGCGAGCATCGGGTGTTTGATACTCCTATTTCCGAAAGCGCAATCCTGGGCTCAGCCGTTGGATCTGCGCTGATGGGCATGAAACCTGTTGTTGAGATCATGTGGGCGGACTTTATGCTGGTTGCGCTCGATCAACTCATCAATCAGGCGGCAAACATTCGCTACATTACAGCCGGACGCAGCGAAGTGCCAATGGTCGTCCGTACCCAGCAGGGAGCGACCCCCGGTGCCTGCGCGCAGCACTGCCAGTGTCTGGAAGCCCTGCTCGCTCATATCCCCGGTTTGCGTGTAGCACTTCCCTCCACGCCGCAGGATGCTTATGACATTCTTCGCTCGGCCGTCGCTCATCCAGATCCCTGTATCATCTTCGAAGCGCGCGCCTTGTACCAGCTCACAGGCCCAGTCGATGTAACCAGACCAGTGCAGCCCATCGGAAAGGCTGATCTCAAGAGAGCTGGTAACAGCGCTGTAATTATCACCTGGGGAACCATGGTTCGCGTCGCTCTTGAAGCTGCTGAAGCCCTTGAACAAGAGGGCCTTAAGATTGCCGTTCTGGATCTTCGCTGGCTATCACCACTGGATGAAAAGTCCTTATATAAAGCAGTGAAGGAAGCTGGTGGACGCGCCGTCATTGTGCACGAGGCAAACCTTACCGGAGGCTTCGGAGGTGAGATCGCGGCACGCCTTCACGAAGCGATAGGTCATGAAGTTGCACTGAAGATCAGGCGTGTCGCAACACCAGATGTCCGTATGCCCGCAGCTCCACCTCTGTCGCAACAGTTGCTTCCTAACACAACGCGTATTACCGATGCCCTGAAAGAAGTCATGACAGGTACCTTCACCTCGTAAGCAGAACCTCTTCGCAACAAGCTATAGGTTCGATGATCTTTAATAACTACTGCGAGAACTATCACGACAACTTAATTCTTCACTTAGTCAGTAACTTCCTGGTCGATTAAGCCGCTGGTTCTATCAATCAGATTCCTTGTTAGAGACAGCAACGCAGCTCAAAACAGTTAAGGATGCATGATGGACTTTCTGGTGCATATGGAAGTCAACTTAGTCGGTGCAGGCAAGGATGCAAACCGCTTGTTGCAAGAAGAGGCTGCACGCGCGAAGGAGCTTGCCGGAATGGGTATCCTGCGCCGTCTGTGGCGCGTTCCCGGCCGTCGAGAGAACTGGGGCATCTGGACAGCCGACTCCATGGATGAACTGCACGCCGCTCTTTCCTCTCTTCCCCTCTACCCTTTTCTTCACATCACGGTGCATCCTCTGGCCACACATGCAAACGATCCCAATCTGCCATTGCTGTAAAGAGCAAGGACTAACTATGTCTATGTGCAAACCAATCTATCTCCTGTCGCTCATCGCAATTTCCGGTGCAACCCTATTCGCTCAGTCAACACCGCCCACAGCTGCACCACCATCCGGAGGGCTTGATGTAGCCGACCACCGTGCGTTTACACCACCTCCGGCACGCGGTATTGACTCAAAGCGATGGGAGTCCTGGTCGAACATGCGCATGGCGGCAACGCCCTTGCTGGGATGGAAGATAGGTCTTCGCTCCGATACTTTCTCAAGTCAGTACCTCGCGGATGCATTGGATAAAATCGACGGACTTAGTCTCGGAAATGTTGAACTATTCAGCAACCAGAGGTTTGATATCGCGATTCCCAAAAACGTCGATGCCAGGTTATATCCCGACGAAGTAAGAGCCGTATCGGACAAGCTGATCGCGATGAATCTCGATGCAACTGCCTATCACGTCCCATCGATCGGCCCAGATGAGAAGTCCATTCGCTCAGTGCTCAATCTGCTACAAACGCTGAAGACAGCCGTTCTGGTCGTCGATCAAATGCCGGGCGACTTACCGTTACTTGACCGTCTTGCGGGTGAAAGTAAGTTGAAGGTAGCGATCTGCGGTGATCCGAAAGCAACTCTCGTTGCGGTTGCGTCTTATAGCAATCTCGGGGTATGCGGAGACACCGCCACCTGGCTTGAACGTGGAGTGCAACCAGAAGAAATGGTGGCACAACTTAAGGATAAACTTCTTGTTCTTAACCTGAGAGATAGAAGCAGCCGCGGAAAAGAAGGGCATGATGTTCCGCCAGGAAGTGGAGTGGCTAATATCAACAAGGTGTTGCTTGCGATGTATCACCTGCAAATAAAGCCTTCTCTCCTCACCATTAGTAGCCCCGCAGGCACACTGGAAAAGGCGATGGAAACCTTCGATGAAGCCCTTCGCCCTGTGATGACAGATCGTGTCAACGGTATATCTCGAACTGCTGCAACTCGCACGCCCGCAACCCTCACCGCGGAGGACCGCACAGAGATCGAAGCCGCTCTGCCGAAACAAGCTGTTGCAAAGCCGAAAAAAGCACGCAAACTGCTCGTGCTCGATCTCAATGTCGCTTACGGTGGTCATCGTTCGATTCCCGCAGAAAACTTTGCACTGGAACAGATGGGCAAACAGACTGGAGCCTATGAAACCATCTTTGATAACAACCTCGACAACCTGAAATATCCGCACATCAAGCAATACGACGCCATCTATTTAAACAACACGGTCGGAATGATCTTTGTAGACCCGGAAGTGCGCGATGGACTTACACGCTTTGTGCGCGAAGGCGGTGGACTGGCGGGCAATCATGGTACAAGTCACGCGTCGATGGACTGGCCGGAGTTCTCGAACATGATCGGCGTACAGCGTGGCGTGCATCGCGCAAATACAGAACAGCTATGGGTGAAAATCACCGATCCGCACAATGCTCTTACGAAAGCATTTCAGGGCAAGGAGTTTTTGTACGAGGACGAATACTTTCGTTTTCCCAATCCTCCGTATTCACGTACGAAGCTGCATGAATTATTAAGCGTGGATGTTAATAAGTCGAATATGAATCAGGGCGTTGTGCATGTACCTGGTTCATCCGTCTCACGTGCGGATGCGGACTATGCTGTGAGCTGGATCAAGAACTATGGAAAAGGACGAGTCTTCTTCTCGATCCTCGGCCACAACCCGACCCTGTTCAAGTCTCCTGAGCTTGCTCAATTCTTCCTTTCAGGAATTCAATTCATCCTCGGCGACCTTGATGCTGACGCCACTCCCTCGGCACCAGCATCGAAAGGAACTACGACGGTAACCCACCGATGATAGAGCGTTATAACTGGGACCAGGTTCCCGAAGAAGAACTTACACCACTCATAAAACGCCAGGCGATCCACACTCCAGGCATGACTCTGCTGCGCGTTCAATTTAAACGTGGTGCATTTCTTCCAACGCATGCACATATCCATCAACAAATCTCAATGGTCATGTCTGGTCGTCTTCGGATCGAAGTAGAAGGAGTCGAGACAGTTCTTACTCCAGGCAGTGTGCTCAATATTCCTTCAAATGCCAATCATCTTGCGGAAGCTCTCGAAGACACCGTCGATATCGATATCTTCTCGCCTGCACGAACAGACTGGATAAAGTAAGTCGAAGCTATAAAATAAAGGCCGCATGGGGACATCCCATACGGCCTTGTCTTCCATATGAAATAACTAATGCAACTAATTGAGAATCGCCACAGCTCGTACCGGTGCTCCCGTTGTATTCACCCACTTGATGGGAAACAGACTTAGCTTGAAACCGTGTCCCGGTAACTTATCGAGATTCGTAAGGTTCTCCAGATGATAATACTCGCGCGTCAACATGACTCGGTGCGCTTCCCAGAACTGCTTTCTCTCAAACATGGCCCAGATCGGCGGATCGAATGTAACCGCATCAATACCCGTCATTTTGATTCCCTGGTCAAGCAGCCAGTTCGTGGCTTCTGCCGTCATTCCAACGTGATCCGTCAGATATTTTTCGCTATCCTGAATGCTCCCTGCACCTGTGTTAATGAGCACGATGTCCAAAGGCTTAAGCGTGTAGTTGATCTTCTGCAACGCCTGCTTCATGTCGTCCACGGTGATTCCAGCGCCCTTCGGCAGATGACGAAAATCAAGACACACACCATCCCCATAGCAATATTCCAGAGGAATGCCTTCAGGGCCGGGAGCATCCTTACGCATATGGCGCAAGGAATCCATATGCGTGCCTATGTGATCTCCGATCACAATCATGCAGTGTGCAGTTAAAGAAGGTATTCCGAACTGGCTTGCACCAATACGTTCCGCGAATCCTTCCCATGTCTCATACATAACCAACGCCGGTCGCACTACGCGAGGAAAAGTGACCATTTCGTTATGAACTGCCATGCTGAGATCGACTAACTTGTGCGCCATCGCAAATACCTTCCCTTGGTTCCTGAATTTTACTTTTGAATCGTTATTTTCCTACCCATCCACCATCCACATGGATAGATTGCCCAGTTAGATAACTCGCCTCTTCCGAGGCAAAAAACGCGACGACTGTACCTATCTCACGTGGTTCTCCAGGTCTGCCAAGCGATATCTGCCCCAGGATGCCTGGTAACAGATCGGGGCGCTTCATGACCCATGCGGTCATGTCAGTATCGATCAGGCCGGGATGCACGCAGTTCACGCGAATTCCCAGCGGAGTCATCTCCGCAGACATATTGCGTGTAAGGGCTTCCAAGCCTAATTTTGTTGGTGCATAGTGCGTTCTTCCCGGCAATATTTTGCCTGCCTGCACTGAACCGATGTTTACAATAACGGCTTTTCTCTTTTCCTCAACCACGCGGCGGCAAAATACCTGAGAACAGAGCCATTCTCCACGCAAATTCACATCCGTAAGTCGCGTCCACTGTTCGTCGGTAAGTTCGAGAAAAGGAACAATAGTCTCCATACCGGCGTTATTAACCAGGATATCCAGCGGGCCTAGCTCATTCCATGCTTTGGCCATCATTACTTCTACATCGTCTCGCTTCGATACGTCGCCCTGAACGACAATGGCTCTACGCCCCTTCGAACGAACCAGTTCGGCAACCTCTTCCGCCTGCGCTTTCGAAGAGACACAGTTCACCGCGACATCGGCTCCTTCTTCTGCCAGAACTTCCACAATTCCCTTGCCAATGCCGCGGTTTCCGCCTGTTACCAGCGCAATTTTTCCTTTTAGCTTCATCTTTCCCTCTCTTGATCCAGTTAGTTTTTCATCGGCATTGCATTTGATTTGAGCTGACTTAGCGTTCGCAGCAGATGAGTCGTTACCTGCTTTTTCGTCTCAGCCATCTCCTCGTCCGTCCATGTAAGAAAGCCGGACTTCGTCTTGAAACCCAGGTGTCCTTCAGTAACATGCGAGCGCAACGTAGTAGAAGGGTTCGGCGAAGCGCTCAGGTGGGGTAATACATAATCGTGAATAGCAAGGGTCAGGTCCAGTCCTACTAAGTCAGCATTAGCTACTGGGCCAAGAACAGGCAGGCGGATACCAAAGCTGTTACTTACTGCAAGGTCTATAGTCTCCGCATCGCAGATACCTTCATCAATCAAGGAAAAGGCTTCTCTCCAAAGTGCATGCTGCATCCGGTTTGCAATAAAACCTGGAACATCTTTTTGCACCCGCACCGGCACTTTGCCACATGCAGCCATCAGCTCCACAATCGTGTCCATATGTTGCGGCAACGTATGTTCCGTGCGCGTCACCTCAACAAGAGGAACAAGGTAGGGCGGTTGGTAGAAGTGAGCTCCAACAATACGCTCCGGATGTTCCGTCTTCTCTCCAATCTGCGTAATGCTGATGACCGACGTGTTGCTGCAAAGGATCACTTCAGGCAGACAGAGCCGATCAAGCTGCACAAACAAATCCTGCTTCAGTTGCAGTGATTCCGTGATGGTTTCAATCACTACAGAAGCGTTGGAGCAGGCTTCTGCCAGATCTGTGGTGAGAGAGATACGGCTCAGAATCCGGGGAATCTCAGCAGCGTCTACCAGACCATACTCCGCCATTGCCATAAGGTTGGCGTGGACCTGATCGATAACGGTCGCCAGTTTGCCGCTTGAACGATTACTTAAGTGAACCGGGTGCCCGGCAGTAGCGAATACCTGCGCAATGCCGGGGCCCATAAATCCAGCGCCAATTACTGCGATTTTGTCTTTCATGAGAGTCCTTATTCAGATTCAATACGCAAAACCCCCGATAGATGAAAAGGTCCAGACCTATTTCACTTTTGCGGGCCAAAGTTGGTTACGAGGTATTTGAGAATCTGTTCCAGATCCTCATCAGACGCTTCAGCCCCTTTGTTGCGCATATCAATAAGGGTGCTGGTCCATTCGTCAGCATTTTTGTGCTGTGACGCTGGTATATCCGTCGAATGGCACTTACTGCATACGCGAACAAATGTGTTCTTTTCTGGATCGTTAGGGAGCGCCTTCGGTGCAATTTGTGCAACCAACGTTGAAGGAACAGTCTGAGCTGGAGTCGCCTTTTGCTCTGGTAGAGAAACCACGGGATAAAGCACCACTAGAAGTGGAGTCAGAACACGAACTATGGTTTGCATTTTCGGATATTTCATCTTCTCTGTCTCGCTTTCATCCCAATGCCGTCTCCGACAAAGTATTCGCAGACGTATTACACTGCTCAATTGCATACCAAGGCCTTCTACCACGACCAGGATAGGTGGAAACAGAAGCCGATTTTCGAGTTCAAGGAGGAAGGAGCCCCACATACCGGGCGTCTGCTAACTGACGCCCGGTATGCAGAAATCGAGGAAATCGATCCAGTACCTCTTGGTTGCAGTGAAAATCGACTCATCCTTTGTTGTCGTCTTCACCCCGGAGGTACCAAAGTCTTTCTCCTTCGCCTCGACTAAGACGATTTTCGCTCTCAACACCACCTATCCCAGTTGAGGTAACAAGCTCTAAGGAAGCTGGTACGTCCACAGTACGACGCTTTCTGCGGGTCGCGGATATTCAAGTGTTGCTCTTGCCCGTCCAACGCATGCATTCCCTGGGTTACCGGCAATGATGGATACATACTGTTTGCCGTCGACCATATAGGTCATAGGGGCAGAACATGCAACGTCCTGCTGACGCGACCGCCATAGTTCTTTACCGTCCTTCACGTCCATGGCACGGAAATACCGGTCGGAAGCTCCGGAAAACATCAAGCCTCCTGCCGTAGTCAAAATGCCCGAGGTCTGCACTTCTCTAGTCAAGTTCTCGAAGGCCAGCTTCATGGTGTTAGCGTCAAACGCGATCATGTGGTCCGGTGTTTCCGGAGTTCTGTTCATGCACAGGTCATCGATCGCAAGGTAGTAGCGGTTCGTTTGCGGATCAAAAGCTCCTGGCATGTAATTCCGCGCCCCATTCGCGGTCGCGCAATGTTTAGCTCCTCCTGTCCAGGGAGTTTCTGACGGCAGGAGTGGTGTCTTCACGCCGGTCTTCGGGTCGAACGAGAAGATATTCTGGAAGCCCGGATCCAGTGCAGAGATAAACTCGCCGGTCTTTGCATCCAGAACTTCGAACACGCCCGGTTTGCCCACGGTGATGAGGATCTTGCGCTTTTTACCACCATAGTTGGTCGTGGTGATAATCCGCTCATAGGCGTAGTCCTGATCCCAGTCGTCATTGGGCAGATGCTGGTAGTACCACACCAGCTTGCCTGTATCTGGATTGATCGCCAGCGTGGAGTTCATGTAAAGGCCGTCGCCATTGTGGCCGCCACCCTTGGGGTTGTGCGTACCGCGTTCAATCGACCTCCAGGGATACGGTGTACCAACGCCAACGTACAGAAGGTTTAGCTCCGGATCGTAGCTGGGAATCGACCAGACCGAACCTCCCCAACGCTTTTCCGCCGGTAATCCGTTCCATGTCTCGTCACCGGGCTCACCGGGTTGAGCAAACGTGTTGAAGCGCCAAAGTTCCTTGCCAGTACTCAGCTCACGAGCCGCAACAAAGCACGTCTGCGAGTAGGTCATGCCACCGGCAGCGCAGCCGCTGGAACCCATGATGACCTTGTCGTTCACGATTATGGGGGCACCGTTATAGGTGCGTACACCCTTCGGGTTGTTGTCATCGTCTGTTGCCGCATCCCAATCCACTGCGCCGGTCTTCAGGTTGAGCGCGACGATGTGCATGTCGGTGGTGGGGAAGATGAGCTTGTCGCCGGCAATGGCAAGAGATCGTTTGGCTGCAAACACGTTCAGTGGATTAAAGCCAGAACGGATGTTGCGATGGTATTTCCAGAGCAGATTGCCATTTCTGGCATCCAGTGCCTCAATATTTTCTGCGAGCGTCGAGGCTTCGCCGTGGCTCCAGACATACAGGATGCCGTCATGCTCAACGGGTGTGTACTCATAAACGCCGTTCACACTGAGGCCCCAGCTCCATGCCGTGGTGAGGTTTTTCACGTTGTCACGGTTGATCTGCTTCAGCGGACTAAAGCCGTAAGCATCATAGGTGCGCCGCCACATCAGCCAGTCATTTGGAGAGGGATTGTGCAGTTGTTCGTTCGTCACCGGGGTGATTTTGTCGAGAACTTTCATAATCTCAGTAGTCTTGGCGGTAACGATCGGATCTGTAGGGGGTCGGAAGCGATTATTTCCAGAGATGCCTGAGGTTCCACTGCCTGTAGCTCCTCCAGCGATCGGCGGCGGTTCAGTACCTCTGGTTGCGGGAGCCTGCGCGAAAGCTGTTGCTCCAAATGCAATGCACGCGCTGAGACCGAGAAGGATATGCTGCTTCTTCATGTTTTCTCTCTTTCTTAATCTGAAAGAACTGGGCTTCGTGCTGAGTTCGGGGAGACCCCGCACCCAGCACAAAGCCTTGCTCGTTAGAAACTGAGTCGCGCGCTCAGCTGTATACGCCGAGCCTGATTCTGTGTGCTCGTAACCGTTCCGAAGTTCGAAGAATCGATATTCGTTTGCGGCGCAGCGAACACAACGTTGTTCACGAGGTTGAAGATATCGGCCGCGAACTCGAACTTGGCACGCTCGAGAATCGAAACCGTTTTGCGGAGGGTGGTATCAATCTCCCAGTTTGTCGGCGCGGTCAAACCAAATGGAGCAGAACGCGGCACATTACCAAACGTGTAGGGAGCAGGGTTTGCGAATGCAGATTTGTTGATATAAGAGAAGGCCCGATCCAGGTGCGACCCTACCGATGCCGTGTAAATCTTTCCTGAGAAATTCGGATTGATACTCACCATGCAGGTAGAGACAATTCCGGGAGTCTGACAACCATTGCCTGTTACACCAAGCGGCATACCAGTTACAAAGGTGTAGATCCCGGTAACGGACCATCCGCCAAACACATTCCTTGTGATCGGGTTCCCTCCACCGAGACGCCCTTTACCAAATGGCAATTGGTAAACGCCAGTCCAATGGAGATTATGGCGATGGTCGATCACACCGAGCCCACGATCCAGTTCGGCATCGTATGGGTTTCTGGTTCCACCAGTCACAGCACCAAGCTGGCTTGCGGTTCCGTTGATGTTGTCCATCTCCTTTGACCAGGTGTAAGCAAACTGCGTGGTGATACCGTCACTCAGGCGGCGGCTCAACGTGATCTGCAACGAGTGATAGTTTGAGCTGGCAAAGTTGCAGGAATAGCAGGTAATGCCACCGGCAGACGGGCCTGCATATTGCGGGAACGGTGCAAGCATCGTCGCAATCGTACCTTTGAAGTCGGTGAACGGCAGGGCAATTTCCGGGAACTGCGCCTTAGCCAACGCAATGTTGGCAGGCGTTGCCTGGCTGTTCAAAAGACTTCCAAGGGCCAGATACTTAACCGGCATGGAGTTTGAGTACTTACCCACAGCATTGAAACGCGGTAGAAAATGCGCAACACTTGCCGAGTAAGTCATACCGAGCGTAACCGAGCCCGGCAACTGACGCTGGACACCGAGACTCCAGTTGATGTGCTCAGGCGATCTTCCTGCAACATCAGGAAGAAGAGCTGGAGGAGCAATGGCACCCGTGGGATTGGCAATAGAGTTTCCCGCACCGAAACCGGGTGAAAGAACCGGGAAAGGTGTTTGCGGCAGAACTACACCGTTTTGCCAATAGAAGACGGGCTGCCCGGTCACTGAAGTTGCAATCGCGCTCGGAGGATTGAACCCGTTCTGCCCGGGACCATTGGGTCCGTTTCCACCCAGACCGAGTGTTCCCATCGTATTTGTGATCAGGAAGCCGGCACGGATGACGGTCTTGTCGTTGACCGAATATGCAAGCCCAATGCGCGGCTGGAAGTTATTCCAGTGCGTCCGAACAAGCTGCTTGCCATAAACAAGAGCACCAGCAATGTTACCGGCCGCAGGATTCGGAAGGTTCGGATCCATAAACGAGAAGCGACCATGCTGTTCGTTAAATGGGAAGTACACGTCCCAACGCAGGCCAAGATTCAATGTCAGCTTCGGGGTGGCCTTCCAGTCATCCTGTGCAAACAGAGAGAAGTTCTGGAAACGCGAACCGGTTTCAACGACTGTATTATTGACGATCGATGCGGAATCAGGACCGCCCAGCAGATAGCTCGCAAAGGCGTTGCCCGTTGTGGAGAGCAGCGTGCCTGTCGGCGAGAAACCCGCAGTTACGTTATTGGAAAAAGTGAAGCTCGCACTCGAACCGGATGCCGGGCTTGCACGGTTATCCTGCAGATTCTGATACGTTCCGCCGAAGCGGAAGATGTGAGCTCCATGCACCCAATCGATGCTGTCCTGAACGGTATACGAGTTTTCCCACTCGTTAAACGGACCAGTACCCGCCCAGCTGTTGTGCGCATTGGGACCAGAGAAATTGATTCCTGGAAATCCAAGAGCAGCCTGGCCATTTCCGGGAAGCCCAGTAAGGCCTGCTTTTTGTGGATAGGTCCCACTGGCTGTCACAGACAGAATCGGAATCGAAAGCCGTGTTACACCGATGCCGAAAGTATTCAGCAGGCTTGGGGAGAAGGTGTACGTGTCGTGCAGCTGCACGATCAGCGGCTTCTCGATCACAATGCCTGGAGTCTGCGTATAAGGCAGTGGCAAAGCTGTTCCGGTAGGCGTCAGATTGCCGGTGTAGTCGGTACGCCATGTCCCATAAGCAAACACACCGTAGAAACGGTGATTCTCGGAGAGGTTAACGTCCACACGCTCCGTCGTGTTCTTGTTGGTGATAGAGCGCGACAGCGGATTGACATAGTTGTTGATGAAACCCGGACCGGTTGGATCAGGCAGATAGGAAGCAAAAGACCGCGAAACCGAGGAGATACGGCCGGCAGGAATAATATTTCCGGGAAACTGCGTTTTGGTGCATACAGCGCCTGTGCAAACCTGCGTTGCCGGATCATAGATCGGAGTTGGCAATGCGCTGAAGTCACCGGCACGCTGAGCCAAACTTGGAATCGAAAGCAACGTGGGAGCGGTGGCAGTATTGAAAACATAAGCGTCAATATTGCCGAAGAACCAGATTTTGCCTCTCTTCAACGGACCGCTGATGTTACCGCCAAACTCGTTCTGGTGGTCCGGGGGAACATAGGACGCGAAGTAATTCCGCGAATCGAGCGCAGTGTTACGGAAGAATTCAAAGACATTTCCGTGAAACTGATCGGCACCGGATTTGATGACGTAGTTATGAAATCCTTGCCCCTGCCATTCGGCCTTCTGACCATTGATCTCGACTTGGAACTGATTCACTGCATCTACTGAAACTGCAAGCGCAATGGGGCGCGTATCACCTTGCTGGTTAGGGAATGAGATCGGCAGACCTTCGAAGTAAAGGCCATTCACCTCCTGCTGTCCACCATTGAACGAAGTGTAAGAAGGGCCCGCGGACTGCAGCACAACCGATGCGACACCCGGCGCAAGTCCGATGAAAGAAGTAGGGTCGCGTGGCACACCCTGGCTCATAGCCAGCGGCAGCGCTGCATACACCTCGTTGCGAAGCGTGGTGCCCAGAGAGGCATTCTCCGTCTGGATTCCTTCACTGACCGAGGTCACAGTAATTTCTTCCGTGGTGCTTCCGGCAGTGAGTGAAAAATCAAGCGAGATGCTCGCAAGGGCATCCACCGTGATGCGTTCATGAGCGATCGGCCGAAACCCCTGGGCTCCGCTCGTTACACGATAGTCGCCCGGAGGAACCACGAGCACATATACACCGGAGTCATTCGTGACACGAGTAGTCTCTACGCCGGTGGACGCGCTGCGAGCCGTCACTGTCGCCTTTGGAACAATCGCGCCACTGGCGTCGGTGACTGTCCCAGTAATGGTTCCGCTGCTCTGAGCGCTGGCGATATTCATCCCAGCAAGCCCCAGCAGGAGAAGACATATGAGTCTCAACCTTTTCATCTCTTTTCCCTCTTCCCAACACGCTAGAATCTTGGGCTCCGCTAGTATCAAAATATGATGACTTAATACATATATGACATATTTATAAACGGTGTGAGAAACCTAAGCCTACGATTGGCTGACTGTCAAGGATTTCTTTTTGAAGAGGTCGGATGTTCTATAGATTCAGCGCAAGATCCACATTCTGCACTTGTTATGCAGCTTGCCGCTCTCACTCAATTCGTTACGGTTTTGCCTCATGCCCGCCAGGGATGTAGTCACCCGGGAATGTGACATCCCATACTTTCGATAAACGGGACTGGCCCATGGGGCCTTCGACGGTCAGAATTACAACAAAATCGCCGGCATACTTGTAGGCGTGAACAGGGTGTTGTTCCGACGATTGCGTGCCATCTCCAAAATCCCAATTCCATTTTGTAATCCTGCCCACCGACCGATCCTGAAAGGCAACAAGCCGACGGTCTATATCGAGAACTTTGAAATCCCATTGCGCATCAATCGGTTTTTGAAACTGGGGCTGCAGGGGCATAAGACGAAATGCCCGTAACTGCGAACCTATGCCGAACATAGTGTGCTGACTGGAAAGATTCCAGAAGCCGCGACTCTTACCCGGTCCATCCTGATCGAGAATTGCCCAGGAAATTCCGATCGTCTTGTTCTCGTAGAGCTTCGATTCCACAGCTCGTTCCGGCCCTTCGCAACCCGCATAATCGAACGGAGTAATCCAGAACTCCATCATGTAATGCCCGCCCTCACCGTGCTTAAACGTGTAGGGAGCAGCCGCGTGGTTTGCATAAGGCAGTTCTTTGATCCAGGGCTGGCACCCCAGTTCCATCGCCCACTCTTTATCCTTTGCCGGGGTAAAGATGTGATAGTTCTGCGCGCCGGTTCCAAACATGGAGCGGCGCGCAATAGCGTTGCTTTGGGCCGGGTTCAGACGGAAACGTGGATCTAATGGTTCACCGGATAAGTCGCCATCAACCACTAGTTCAAAAATATCGTTATGCAACCCTGGATCGGCAAAGTCATAGAAACTGTCCGTCGACTCATACAGAAAGTAAAGACGGTTCAGTCCCTTTACCCACCCGACTTTCACCTTCACATCAAGCACCTTGTTGGCATCAGGCACGCCGGGGTGCTCGTTATGCAATTGATCGATGCCGATGGTGTAACTCTCCGGCACGATTGCCCAATCCGAAGCATCGCCATCGATGCGCGGAATCATATTGGCCGGGAACTGGAAAACTTTAAATGGTTTATCGGGCTGATCCTGCGCTACGAGGAATGTCGAAGCAAGAAGCATGATAAGAGACAGGGCTCCACAAAAGAGGCTGCGCCTCACAAATAATCTCACCATGGCGTGCTGATTCCTTCTGGATCTCGATGCGAATCAATTATTCGCTCGGTGTATTTCCGAGGAAGATCCGGCGCAGCATCATAGCTTACATCTCTGGCTTCCCACAAATTCTCCGCGAATAGATGCTTCCTTCGACGCCAATTCGCGATCGATCGTCTTTGCATCCTGATTGAACAGTCCTACCGGTGGGTAGGATCAGTCTTTACGGCTGCCGACCATTTACGTCTGCCATGAGAATTGCGATGAGAGGCACTTTCGGCATGTGGGCCATCGTGGTGTCCTCCTTCCAATCTCTCAGATGCAAATTACAAGATTTGCAGGTAAAGTACCTGATCTGCTATTCGGTGCCGCCACACAGATATTTGGAAACCCAATTTGAATGGATCAATTGAGCAGCATTGCTGCATGCTGCTCAACGTAAATAGAAAGGCCTCGCAATGAATCGCGAGGCCTGTAGAACTGCAACACTGCCTAGAAGACGAACGCACCCTGAAAGGTGATGTTCCTGGGCTTGGCCACTTCATACGCATCGAAGGTTCCGGCCTGGCTGGTAAACCGGTTGCCGCCATCCGTGTTGATGCTGCCACTGGGGTTGAGGAATTGAGCGTGGTTAAACAAATTTGAGATCTGTGTGACGAAGTTAAACTTCACGCGTTCTGTAATGGGAGCGCTCTTGATGATGGAGACGTGTGTCTGGTAGAAGTTCTGACCTACCAGGCTATTTGGCAGTGCATTGCCGAAGTTTCCTGGTTGCGGAATTGCAAATGCCGCTGTGTTGAACCAATTGGTCTTCGACCTTCCTCCCGGAATATTATTCGGGTTGCCCACCAGATCTGGCAGACCACCCAGGGTATTAGTACCAGAGGGATCGTCCTGTGCGCGATCTCTAAACTTTGCATCGAACGACGGAGAAAACCAGGTACCCGAGGCAAGATAAGTCATCACGTTGGTCGACCAACCACCTACGACACGATCCGTCAGCCCTCCGGCACTTTTTAGATATCTGCGGCCGTGACCAAACGGAAGAGCATAGGTCACGGTTCCCGAACTGTAGTGCCGACGCGTCAGGCCATCGTTCGCATAACGACCGGGGATAGCAAACGGGTTTTCCGTATTCAGATAGTTAGCCTGGCTGCTTGACAGAGCATAATTAGCCGAGAAGGTAAGTGAACCAATACGACGACGCACATCGAACTGCAGGCCGTTGAAATTGGCATTGCCGTTGTAACGGGTCATCGTTACTGAAACGAATTGAGAATATGGGTTGTTCGTTGCCGTCCAGGTTGTTTTGCTTGGCGTTGGTTTGTTGATGTTCACGGAATAGTTCTGCCCCGTGCTCCTGGAACCAACATAGGATACGCGAAAGCCGGTGTTCTTTAATTCGATCTCATAGGTCGCGCTGAATTGATGGATATGGCCATGCTTGGTTTGACGAGGATAACCAAGGATATTTTGGTTGGGAGGCTTTGGGCCACCGCAGGAAGGGTAGGGGTTCGGGAAGTAAAACAAGCAGTTTTCCGTATTGTTGTTGTAGACCTCGCTAATAGAGAAGGGCCCAGTCGTTCCAAGCTGCGGGTTAATCGGAAGGAAGTTATTGAAATTACCCGACGCACCGAGGCGCGAAATATAGATACCGTAACCTCCGCGCACAACCGAGTGGCTGGTAACCTGATACGCCGCACCTACACGTGGAGCGATGTTAGTTTTATCCACGAGAGCGCGTACATCGCCGGCCTGAACCGTAATTGTCTTGGGATAGAACGGACTCACCTTTGAAATTCCAGAAGGATCGACAATGACATTTCCCGTTGTGGGATCGAAGTTATACATCAGATGATCGGCCGCGGTCGGCGTGCCATAAATGTCCCAGCGTACGCCATAATCGAGGGTCAGCTTAGGCGAAATCTTGAACGAATCCTGAGCAAAAAAGCCAAACTCATTCAACGTTTGTGTGCGGCCGCTAAGTGGATTCGTACGCTGGCTCACCTGCGGAAATCCGAGCAAAAAATCAGCATAGGGAGCGCCACTAAGGGTACCGGTGAAGCTAAACGTGCCGAAGTCGTTCACGAAGCCATAGTAGTTGCTGAAGTGAACTGCCGATCCACCGAACTTGATTACGTGGCGTCCTTTCTGCCAGGTGAACGTATCCACAAAGGTAAGCATGTGGTTATCTGCTTTGACACCGCCGGCTACATTCGTCATAGCCTGAAGTCCTGTGATTGAAATGCTGGGAAAGCCTTGGCCTTTGCTATTGCCTGGATTTGATCCCTGCAATCCTGTGGTTGCCAGAACCTGTGCGCCATCTGGAGGTGTTTTCCCTGCGTTAGACTGCCCATCCACCATGTAGTCAGTGGAATAACCGAAACGGAACTCGTTAATCATCTGCGGCGTGAATAGGTGCGTGTCACCGGCAGCCCACTGTTGATGACGCCGATTCCGTGTCCACACCAGGACAGGCAGGCCGTTGTTCAACACATAAGGTGTTTGACGCATAAGCCAACGTACAAAAAATGAGTTCTTCTTCGTTAACTGGTGATCTATGCGGGCCATAGGCCAGTCACCGCGATAGAGATCACTGTTGAAGGGGAATTCGAATGCGTAGTTATTAACGGCGCTGCTTGCAGAGCCAATGTTCGGAGCCGGTAGATAATTTTCCTGAAAGGCCTTCGCTACCGGGCTAATACGGTTAGCTGGAATCGTGTTGTTAGGAAATTGGATGCCAGTCAGCGGATCGACGATTTTGGTTGAGCCAAAGTTACCGTTGCGCCAGTCAGCAGTGGGAACATTCGCACGCACCTGATTGCCCAAAGGGATCTTCTGCGCAAACCACTGGCCGTAGAAAAAGGTACGGTCGCGCCAGATGTAGCCGCCACCTTCAAGATTCCATTCGTGCTGCAGATAAGGAATCTTCCTAGTATCGAAGTAGCCACGCGCATTGAATACCGAATCGTAGATGCGATAGCTGGCACTGCCGTGAAACGAGTTGGAACCACGCTTTGTAACAAGATTGATCTGCACAGGAACGGCGCTTTCAGCCGGTGCATTGAAAAGCGAAGCCGATACCTGTTCAAAGAAGTTGGCGTTGTTGCTCTGGTTGCCCTGTAGATCGTTGGCAATACCGTCAAAGGTTTGCGACTGCTGTTGCTGCTGCATGCCGTTGGCAATCGGATTTCCCTTACCGCCCTGTACGCCGGAGAGAGTGGTAAGTAATGCGTATGTTGTGGGGTAGATGGTGACCTGTGGAGAGTCATCGTGCTGCTTCGCGGTGAACAAGCCCGAGAGCGTAGACGATTCGGTATTGATAACAGCAGCTCCCGCCGTGACGGTAACTTCTTCCGAAGCTGAACCTAGAGCTAGCGTTGGATTTACGCGGCGCACCTGTCCGCTGTCGAGGATGATATTTTGCGCGACAAACTGCTTGAAACCAGAACCACTGCAACGGAGCTCATAGGTTCCGGGCTTCAACTCGTTGAGTTCGAAATCGCCGGTGTCGGTTGAGGTCACCTCACGTACCTTCTGGCCGGTCATCGGTTCGTAGAGCTCAACCTTTGCATTCGCAACCACGCTACCGGACGAATCCATGACCGTGCCGCGCAAGGTTGCGTTTACGGTCTGCGCTCTTCCTGAAATAGTCCATACCAGTAACAACAGGACAACAAGCAAAAACCGGACAAAGGACTGTTTGCCTGAAGCCCGAGAGACATCGAACGAAGGGGAGATGTTGAGACAGAACATAAAGTGGCCTCTCTAACAACAAAGTCTCTTGGAGATGTGGAGAGAGTATCGATGAGTGCCGAAACGCAAATCAATTTATTTTTGTAACTTTCTTTATTTATTTATGGGTTACTGGACTTACACCTTTTGATTGCCAGTCAAAACAGGGCGCGCGGAATCAGCATGCTAGCGTTCAAAAACCTGCGCACAGCACAGGAATATCTTTTTATGAGACAGTGAAAAAATTCATACATAAAAAATGTCGTGAATTATGTTTACCTCTATCGCTTGTAAATGCGAATATCGTAGCCACCCATGATGACTCGCCGGAACTTTCTACAGACCGCCGCCGCACTGACCGTTATGTCTTCCGTGCCCGCACGGGCGAATACTCTGCCTATCCGTATGGCGGTGGAGTACAACATGCTGCCTGACAACCTGTCGATACTACAGCGCTTTCAGTTGGCAAAGGATTGCGGCTTCGAACAGATCGAATGCCCCACATCCAACGATGCCGACGCTGCGACAATGAAGGCCGCATCGGAAAAAGTCGGCTTGCCGATTCACTCCGTCATGAACATCGATCACTGGAAGTATCCATTCTCTTCTGCCGATCCTGCCGTGGTGGAGAAGAGTCTTGAAGGAGCGCGTACGTCGATACGCAATGCGCATCTGTGGGGGGCTTCGACGGTGCTGCTGGTACCCGGTGTGGTGAATCCGCAGACTTCCTACAAGGATGCGTACACAAGGTCGCAGGTTGCGATTCGCAAGCTGCTTCCGCTGGCAGAGCAACTCAACGTAACGATCGCAGTGGAAGAGGTATGGAACAAGTTTCTGCTCAGCCCGATGGAGTTTGCACGCTACGTGGATGAGTTCAACTCACCCCGTCTACGCGCTTACTTCGATGTAGGCAACGTTGTGCTCTATGGCTATCCGCAGGACTGGATTCGTACGCTGGGTAAGCGCATTGCCAAACCGCACATCAAAGACTTCACCTTTCATCGCGACAAGGCTGCAAATGGCACAGTAGCTCGTTGGGTATCTCCCGGCGATGGCGATATTGATTGGCCTGCCATTCATACAGCATTGCAGGAGATTGGTTATCAGGGAACGGCAACGCTGGAACTCAGCTCCGGCGACGCAGACTACCTGAAAGATATGCGGCGACGTTTTGGGCTGATCCTGTCCGGCGATATGCCGCGCAAGACAGCGTGAGCTATTCCGTTCTATAGCGTGATGGCAAGATGTACCGTCACGCACAGTACATACATCGAACCATCCGCTTGAATGTTCTCTGGAAATAGATATGACCTTCAACATGCGATTCATTCGTTCCTGTCTTCGGATAACGGCGTTCGCGGCCAGCGTGGTGCCTGCAATGGCATTCAGCCAGTCCGCCAGTTCCCCGCTGCCTGAAGGCGCACATCGCGATACGGTACAACGTATCTGCTCAAGTTGCCATGCCGTACAGATGTTTACCGGCCGCAGGATGAGCAAAGAGGAATGGGGCACGACCGTATCCAACATGATCGGGCGCGGAGCAAAGATCAATGATGACGAGTTTGACCAGATTGTCGGATATCTCTCGGTAACGTTTCCTCCGAATAGCGTGGTGGTTACAGGCATTACACGATCAGCGGCCGGGCAGGCCGCACCTCCGCGCAGGCGCAGCCTGATCGATCAGGCTGGTTCCGACGATAAACAGGTTGTCGATCCAGATGCAGCACTGCTCGGCAAAAGGGTTTATATTGCCCAATGCATTACCTGTCATGGGACGAATGCACGTGGCAGTGAACGCGGAGCCGACCTCGTGCGATCGGTTCTGGTTCTGCATGATCGTTACGGCAGCACGATTGCGCCCTATCTTGAGCAAGGTCACCCTACCAAGGCACACCCTATACAACTGACCAAAGATGAGGTCCTAAACTTGTCGCATTATCTGCATCAGCAGATTGGTGACACGTTGCGCACAGGTCCGTATAACCATGCGCTCAACATTCTCGTAGGGGATGCAAAGGCAGGAAAAATCTACTTTGAAGGCGCAGGCGGCTGTGCAAAATGCCATTCCGTAACAGGCGACCTGGCACACATCGCCAGCAAGTACACGCCCTTCGCGTTACAGCAGAAGGTAGTGTTTCCGGATAATCGTGCGATCACGAAACAAAGTTCGGTTTCACGGCAAACCAAGACTCTGACCATTACGGTTACAACACCAACCGGAACCAAGGTGACCGGCGAACCAACGAACATTGACGACTTCAATGTCTCTTTGCGAGACGCGGCGGGGCAGTATTACAGTTTTACCCGCAGTCCCGATCTCAAGGTGGAGAAGCATAATCCCTATGCCGCGCATGTGGCGCTTCTCGACACCTACACCGACAAGGATATTCACGACGTCGTGTCGTATCTGGAGACCCTGCAATGAAGTTTTTCTCGACGCTCTTCCTTGCCCTGTTTGCTTTGACTTCTCTCTGTGCCTCGGCGCAGGAACAGAAGACAGGCGGTGGTCTTGATCCGGCAGCGATCGTGCATCCGACAAAAGATTCGTGGCCCACATATAACGGCGATTACTCTGGTCGGCGCTTCAGTTCGCTGACACAGATTAACGATAAGAATGTGAAGTCGTTGAGCCTTGCATGGCTGTATCAACTGCCCAACCTGGGTGATGGCATGGTGCGTCGGCTTGCCGGTACGCCGATTGTTCTGAACGGAGTGATCTACATCACCACAGCGGACCACGCGTGGGCACTGGATGCACGCACCTCCAAGGAACTGTGGCATTACGCGTGGACTTCGAAAGGCGGCATTCACCTTGGCAATCGCGGTGCCGCCATCTCCGGCAATACTTTGTACTTCGAGACGCCGGACTGCAACCTTGTTGCCTTGAACATTGCCGATGGCAAGAAGCTGTGGAGTCAGTCCATCTGCGATCTGGACCAGATGTACTACGCATCGGTAGCTCCGGTCGTAGTGAAGAACCACGTGATTATCGGCGTCAGCGGCGACGATCTGGATCGTCCGGGCTATCTGGAAGCACGTGATCCGAATACAGGCGAGTTGCAGTGGCACTGGTCGGTGGTACCCAAGCCGGGCGAACCCGGATCGGAAACATGGCCCAATGCCGATGCAATGGCGCATGGCGGCGGCATGACATGGATCTCGCCCACATACGATCCTGAGTTGAACCTTCTCTACATTGGCACCGGCAATCCGCAACCTGTGTTGAATGCGAGTAAGCGTGAAGGGGCCAATCTGTTCACGGAATCGATTGTGGCTCTACATGCCGATACAGGCAAAATGGCGTGGTACTTCCAGCCATCACCGCACGATACGCACGATTGGGATGCGATACAAACGCCTGTATTGTTTGATGGCGTGATCGATGGCAAACAACATAAGCTACTGGCGCAGGCAAGCCGCAATGGATGGTTCTTTGTACTCGATCGTGAAACCGGAAAGAACTATGTCAGCACCGAGTTTGTGAAGACGAACTGGGTGAAGGGCCTCGACGCGAAAGGACAGCCTATTCCCAATCCCGCTAAAGAGCCACAGATTCCCGGTGTTCTGGTGGCACCCGATGCATCGGGTGGAGTGAACTGGGAACCTCCATCGTTCAGTCCGGCAACAGGGCTGTTCTATGTAAACGCCACGCACTCGTATTCGATGTTCTACATCTATGACATCAGCGACAAACCCGAAGGCTGGAGCGGCCAGCAGAACGGCCACTGGACTGAAGCCATTCTGCAAGCGCTGGACTATCGCACAGGCAAACCTAAGTGGAGCCACACATGGGAGACACCGGGCAGCAAGGGCGGCATGTTAAGCACTGCCGGAAACCTTCTGTTCGCGGGTGATCCGAATAACAACTTCATTGCGATGGATGCCACCACTGGCAAACCACTGTGGCATGCCAACCTGGGCACAGGCATGTCCAACGGTGCAATCACCTATGAACTGGACGGCCATCAGTATGTGCTGGTTGGTGCCGGCGATAAGTTATTCGCCTTTGTTATGAACTAAGTTCTTCGGACATAGAAAAAGCGCAGCACTGCGATGCTGCGCTTTTGTTTTGCCGATTTTACCTGGCGGTTTGCGCCATATCCAGCGATAGTGTGGTTCCGCGAAGAAATGTCTTCGTGACGGAACTTCCACGTTGTAACTGGCTTGCCATCGAGTTATACCGATCGTACAAACGGCGTGGCTGCTGTATTTTCGGAGCAGTAATCGTAAAGATTTTACCGTTGGGTAAGTGGATTGCTTTATGCGGATTGCATGGCGCGCAATGCCTGCGCAATTGTGATGGGTGTCTTGGACAGGGTGTTGGGTTGTGTTTTAGGACCGATCAGTACAGCTCGCGAACTGCCCTCAGCCCATGCCAGCGTCGTCAAACGTCCCGGCGATGTTATGCGGTTCATTGCAATCCAGTTGTAGAACGCATTCATCTCCGCATCCACCAGAGAGCCTTGTGGGTCCATCTTCGAGGACGATGGATCTTCCACCATTTCGTTCAGCCCACGATGATGCTGACGTGGTGCATAGCGCAACAACACGGTTGCAGGCTGCGCTCGCCGCGCCAGTTCCCTGCCCGCCCACTGCACAAACGATGTACTGAAAACCTGCGTACCTGAACCTTCCGTGAACAACTCCGCATAGAATCGCTGCAACACCGGATTGGTGGATACACGTCCGTTTTGCATCGCGCCGGTTGTACTCTCGGCCATGACAGAACGCATCATCTCCGCACCCGACTGGCCGTTTCGCAGAACAGCACGCATACGATCGAGAACATACATGCGCAACGGCGAAAGCCCCGGATAGCTGGTCTGCACAACATTCTCCGCACTCATCATCCACGGCGAACCACCATCGACATACCAGTGCGCATAACTCTGCGGCGAAGATTTTGCTCGTTCCGTAAGCGCATTGAGAATCTGTTCCTGCGCGGAAGTCTTGTCTACAGCTTCTAAACGCAATCCCTTGCGTGCAAGTTTTTTCATCAGCGAAGGCCGCGATGTATCGGCATCACGCCCCAGCACAATCAGCAATAGACGATCGGTGTTATCCGCGGGAGAGGGCATAGCATCAAACAATGTGCGCGATGCTGCATGAAACACATTGATCTGCCCGCTCGACCACAACACCGCGGCCAGCTTCTCCACGAACACTGCGGAGTTATCGACCCAGTTCATGCGCGCCATATCGTCGGGCAAACGCAAGGAGTGAAGCGGCGAGAACAGTTCGTTTCTCTGCTTGTCCGTAAGCGTTTCCAACGAATGGAACTGCCACTCCAGCGTCTCGCGTTCACGCGGAAAGCGCGTATCCAGCGAAGCAACCTGTACCAGGAACGACGGACACACTGCCAGAGGAAACTGCCGCAGCAATGCAAGATGCTGCACTGCGAAGCTGCGAGCCGCGGACGGATAGTTTTTGAAACTATCCTCTTTCAGGTCGGCCGGTGTCATCGCAACTCCTCAATGCAGCGTCCCGGAGTGTTTGCGCTGAAGCCAAGGCGGCATCCGATGGTAGGCACAAGATCAATCGACTCGATGGCGCGTTCGACCACTACGTTCTGCCGAATGTTCGGCCCCAGCGCCAGCAACCATGTAGTGCGTGCCATATCGCTGCCGGTGCGATGGTGTTGGAAACCGTTACCGGATGCATCGTCATCTGCATCACGGCCAAAGTCCGGCATGATGTAGAGCGTTGTCCGATTGCGATATTCAGGATGCGACTGTACCGCCTGCCATAGCTCTGCACACAAACGATCCGCACGCTGAATGGCATCGATGTACAGAGAGTAGGAACCCGAATGCGCTACGTCCATGTCATGCAGAGTAAGCATCATCAACGATGGAGCCTGATTATCCATGAGTCGGCGCGTGATGAATACGGAAAGCTCATCGGCGCTATCGAGTGTCTGCGCATGTTTTACGAAGTCCGCAACAGACAAGCGCAGCGTGGACTCAAGCGTATCCAGATGCAGCTCGCGATCCTGCGAACTGGATGCCACCTGGTAGTCGGGCATCTCGTAGTTGTCCTGCAATAGATGCTGTAGATCGTCGGCGCTGGAATTCAATGCGCCCCGTGTGGCTGTACTGAGAAGACGCTTGGGCAGAATGACACCCGCCCCATAGCGAGGCCCAAACGACGAGCTGCTGCTGCCGCCAATCTTCTGAAAACCATTACTGGGAGCAATCACCCACGCATCCGTAACAGGGCGTTTCAGCTCACGACGGTAATACTCAAACAGTGTTGGGTTTTCCGGCGGCTGCGCAATGAAGTTGTTGAATCGCTCATACACGCCGGTAACAATGCTGGCCGTCGCCACATAATGGCCAAGAATGCCACCGTTACGCACCTGCGTAAAGAACGTTCCCTGCGGTAGCAGCGTTCCCAGAAGATGAGGAATGTTCTCCTGGCCTTCTTCGGCAAATGTTTCTTCATCGCGCGCGCCGCCGCCAAAGGTGACAACGATCGTTTTCTCCGCAGGCTTCAATGCAGTGAGTGGCGCACCGAGTCCGTTGCGAACAGTGGTTGCCGAAAGCGCTCCAATCGCGCCACGAAGGAAATCGCGTCGCGAGGCCGCGATTTGGTGCGGAGCGAGAATCCGACTGAAGCTCATCGCAGATAGTATGCGCCGACAAACAGCCGCATGGGAAGCATCTCTTTTGCAATGTCGCGTCTTTTGCAATGGCGCGGCAATCCCTCTACATGCTCACCAATCACGCAATAAAACGATAAAGAACGCCGCGACTAAAGCCATAGCTCTGCCTGATCGCAACGTTCTTCGTCGCTTTTCATTCTTTTTGAACTGTGTTTGAAAATCGCTACATTACCTCGGCATCCCTGGGAGTAGACAGCGTGAGCAACAGACGCGAGACGCCAGTGAAAAGAATGGAAAATCCAAGCAGCGTTCCAATCACCCACGTGGCGGAAGCCAGCACATGCGACCAGATAATGCCTGCAAGGGTGAGCGAAACAATAGCGTCCACCAGCAACCATCCGCTGCCGGGAATGTGGCGGCCAATAAGGCCTCCGGCAATCTCAAAGCAGCCTTTGAACAAAAGATAGGTACCCAGAACCATGGTTAGCCCTACAAGGCCGGCGAGAGGGTCTGCCAGTGTGTAAACACCGCCAACCACATAGACCAACCCCACGAGAAACTCCCAGATATGTGCTCCGGCACCACGAACATTCCATCCATATACAAAGTGCAGAATGCCGGCCAGGATGAGTCCCCAGGCAAACATGGCAGCAACTGCGAGCCCCGCGACAAAGGGCAATGCAAGAGCGAGCAACCCCAGAAGAATAATGAGCACACTGATGGCAATCGACAGGCCGCGAGAACCTCGATGCGAGATGCTGTTTTCTACTGACATAGACCTCTCCTTACGAAACATGAATACCTGAAACACTCTGTGCACATTTCAGATGCAACATCGCGCCATCGCGTTTTTGCATGAAGAGAAGTAATCTGCAAAGCAGGCTGTTTCGTTTGTCATTTCAAATTTTGCAGGACATTGTATGGATGCTTTGAACTCTGCTGCATGGCGTAGCACGCTGATGGATCGAATTCGACGGGAGGCTCTGCCGCCGGAGAAGTTATCTCACCAGGCAAGGCTCTACCAACTAACTAAAGAGATTGCGCAGAACCTGGGCAAACCTGTGGATGACGACATTCTGTTTGCAGCGGCGTGGGTGCACGATCTGGGTGTTTTTCTTGGACACCGGCCCGACGATCCGGAGCAGTTGAAGCATTGGAACTCAACGGCTTACACGCTGGCGCATGCGGGACAAGTGCTGGTGGATTGCGGCTTCACACCGGAAAAAATTCCGGCCGTACTCGAATGCATTCGCACGCACGAAGCGTATGGTGATCCTGCCACGCTGGAAGGCATAATTCTGCGCGATGCCGACCTGCTGGAACAACTCGGTGCCGTGGCCGTGATGCGAACCACCGCCAAAATCGCACAGGACACACGGTTTATCACCTTTGCCGATGCTGCTCAATCGCTCGCACGCGCTCTGGAAACGGTTCCTGGAGAGATTCGCCTGCCTCCCGCGATAGAGCTTGCCCGGCCACGCATTGAGAGCCTGCGCCGCTTTCTGGAATCGCTGCGGGAAGAAGCGGGTGGCTTGCTGGCGTAATTCACGTTGTCAGGAGTCAGGTAACTTCCTTAACTTTTTCTTATCCGCCTATGTTACGAGCGGCCACCTGGCTGCATGGACTTCATCTAGTCACGCTATTTGTTCGCCAGTAACGGAGTGGTAACGACTCAGAGGAATCACTTACCCCTGCATCGCTGGCGGGCTAGGCTAAAGGTGCTCTGATGTTCGATTCTCCGCGGCCAGCTAAAGGCATGCCCGCGACTAACGCTAACGCCTCCCGCTCTCTTTTGATGCGCACGGCGGCGCTTGCCCTTGCGGCAACGCTGTTGCCCGCACTGAGTCACGCTGCCACACATCGCGCTCCGGCAAAACATGCCGCCGCGACGATAAGTCACACCACAGCGAAGTCCTCGAAAAAGCACACAGCCAAACCTGTGCGTACTGCATCACCTGCAAAGAAGCCAGCACACAACGAGACAGTAAAAGCTTCCTCAAGCCGTCGCGCTCCAACGGCAACAAAAGCAGCAACTGCTGTATCGCAGAAGACAGCAGCACCCACCCGTGCTGCTGCATCATCGCGTGTTGTCGCTGCGCACACACCGGATGCTGTAACGGAACGCACACCTGCACATACCGAAACGAAGAAGGCTGTGGCCGCAGTGAAGAAGCAGGCTGCCGCCGAGGATAATGCAAGCGAAATGGCAGCAGACGCCGCAACGCAGGACCGCGTGCATGCCTGGTACAAAGCGCGCGCTGCATCCTCGGAAGGCAACAAGCCAGCAAGTGGCAAAACGGAAACCGTTACCAACGTTTCCAGCAAGATTGCAGCGAATAAAAGTCGTTTTGTAGAACCCGATCTTTCCCCGGTACCACGCAAAGCCACAGCGGAAGATTTTGATCGTGCCGTACAGGTACAGAAACAGACGATTCGCGCAGCACAACAGGCCAGCCTGTCGCATACCACGGACGATGACGACGCTGCCGAAGCTGCCACACAGATTCCGGGCACGGCACCGACAGAGCGTATAGCCGCACCGTTTGTTCACGGTGAATTATTAGCGCAGGCAGCCGATAATGACGCCACGGACGGCAGCAGCACAACGACAGCAAAGCCGGATCGTCGCGCGAAAAACGCACAGAATAACGCAGCGGACAAAATTGCAGACAATGCACAACCAGCAAGCAGCAATGGCATTTCAGTTCGCAATGTTGCACCTGCGATGAACACTGCAAGCGCACCGAAGATTAATGCACCCAGACCGGTAACACTCAGCGGCTCTTCTGCTCCTGCTGTGGCGCAGGTAAATGCAGGAGCAAAAAAGCCGGTGCTTAATCCAGTGGCAGCGCAGGAAATCACCGACGACGCATTGGATGAAGAAGACGATGCGCCTGTCAAAACAGCCAAAGCTTCCATGCTTGCTGCGCGAACGTCGACTGCAATAAAGACCGTTGCAGAAGATGATTACGACGATCTGCATCTGGCGAAATCGCCCGCTACAGTGAAGGTAAATCTCTTCGACAACAACGGTCGCCTGATCATGATCGGGCCCATGAAAGGCAGCCACGAGATACTGGTGCATCAGAACCAGATGGCGCTGGCCGACGGCCTGGATCGCATTGAAGATGACGGACAGTTGAACGAGATGCGTCGGCGCAAGCTATTAATGGCGCTGCCGGATAATAAAGCGATTACGGTGAACGATCCTCTGCCGGCAAATCGCCGCTATGCACGCCCCTGGACTGTTCGTTTTCTGAACGATCTTTCGCGGGCACACTATGCACGCTTCCACACGCCGTTGGTCATTACTTCGGCGGTTCGTACCGTGGAGTTTCAACGTCGCCTGGTGCGCATAAACGGAAATGCAGCACCGCCGACCGGCAATGTGGCTTCACCACACCTGTATGGACAGGCAATCGACCTGGGCAAGCGCGGTATGAGCACAACCGAGGTTGCATGGATGCGCGCCTACCTGACCAGTGTGGAGAAGAGCGGAAAGATTGACGTGGAAGAAGAGTTCCAGCAGGCATGTTTCCACATCAGCGTCTATCGCCGCTATATCGGCCTGCCGCCGCGCAAGAACACACCGGCTGCAACACCGGCTCCGCAACGGAGATATGAGACAGTGAAGGTTACACCAGCACCACAGAAGGGGCGTCGCCACATCTCCGCCCTGCTGGCTACGGGCGTGCGCTAAAGGTCTACGTTCATGCAACATCTATGCATCACATGCATGCTCAATACCGCATGAACGTAGACAGCATTATGCGTAGATAAAAGCGCGATGGCTTTGTTGTTTGCCTTCACACTGAGTAAGGCTACAATCCTATCCACCGGGAATACCCCTGGTATTTCGTCGCGATTTCAGGGAGACAGACATGTCTGCATTTCCAGATGCTTTACCCCCAGCTCCGTTGGATGAGTACGACAACCAGCCACCCTTAACCGAGGTTCAGCGCGTTACAGACGTGTTCTTCGCACCGACAAAAACCTTTGCAGATGTTCGTCGCAATCGCTCATGGTGGCTGCCCTTTGTGGTGATGCTTGTATTTGGCTACATCTTCTCCACCACCGTCATGCACAAGGTAAATCCGCGAAACATGGCGATGGCGGCATTGCAAAATAATTCGGCGCAGTACGAGCGCCTGCAGAATGCATCCGAAGAAGACCGCGAGCGGACACTGGGTTTTACCGAAGGTGTAATGAGGATTTCGTTGTGGGGCTGGCCGGTATTTACACTTGCCGCCACGGCGGTTTCAGCACTGCTCCTGTGGGTGGGGTTCAACTTCATCCTCGGCGGATCGAGCACCTACAAAGGCATGTTCACGGTTTCCATCTTTGCGTTTTTACCCACTATTCTGCGTTCTATTTTGGCCACGATCCTTCTACTGGCAGGGCAGACGGAGAACTTTAATATCTCCGATCCTATCGGAACGAATCCGGGGTTTTATCTCGGTCCCGATGCTTCGCATTTCATGAAATCGCTGCTGAGTTCACTTGATCTTTTTTCCATCTGGACACTGCTTTTGATGGCCGTTGGCGGCGCGATTGTTGCGCGCGTGAAGGTGCAGAAGGGCGTGTTCATGGTGTGTGTTGTGTGGCTGGTGTGTGTGCTGGGCAAAGCAGCAGTTGCAGCGCTTTGAAGGCTCGCATGAGCTGCATCGATCACATACAGCATTGCATTCAAAGCAGAATGTGATGCAATAGAACCTGTTACGTCTTTGTGACTTTCGACGGAGACAGAACGGGTTTCAGTACGCGCTTGAATCGATCGACTCCATTTGAACCGCGCCGCTGGCTGCTGAACGGCCACCTGCAAACCATTGTGGGCAATTTTCTGCCGCGGCAGGATCGTCTGCCTACGGCAACCACTGAGATCGTCCGCGTGCCTTTACCGGAGGAGATGCTCTCACTGCCCGGCGCCGTGGAGATGGACAGAAAGATACCCAGCCATGTGCTGCTGCATTGCCACTGGCAGGCTGCTTCCACCACGGCTGTGGTGCTGATACATGGGCTTGAAGGTTCGTCGTATTCGCAATACGTGATCGGCAATGCGAATCGCATGTTCTCAGCGGGCTTTTCCGTGGTGCGCATGAATATGCGTAACTGCGGCAACACTGAAGCGCTGACGCCGACGCTGTATCACTCCGGCATGTCGGGCGATGTTCGTGCTGTGCTGCAATGGCTGATCGAACGTGGGTTTGAACGCATTGCGCTTGTGGGCTACAGCATGGGCGGCAACCTTGTGCTGAAAGCCGTAGGCGAGCTTGGCGGCAATGCTCCGAAAGAGCTGATCGGTACAGCCGCGATCTCACCTCCGATGGATCTGGCCGAGAGTGCCGATGCACTGCACGCAAAACAGAATCGCGTATACGAACAGAAGTTCCTCGCGGGCTTGAGACAACGCTATAAACGCAAATACCAGATGTATCCGGCGATCTTTGCACCAGCCGCATTCGAACATGTGCGTTCCATCCGCGACTTTGACGAATATGTGATGACACCCTACTGCGGCTTTCAAGGCGCCAGCGATTACTACTATCGCGCTGCATCGGCGCGGGTGCTGGATCGGATTGCAGTGCCGGCATTCATATTGCACGCCATGGATGATCCTTTTATTCGCATTACGGCAGAGACGCGCCAGAAGATTCACGCCAACCCGCTGATTGAACTGCTGGAGCCTGCGCATGGCGGCCATTGTGCGTTTCTGGAAAATCCAACAGCGACCGATGACGGACGCTATGCCGAACGACTGCTGTTGCAGTTTGTGCAGCAATGCATTGCTGCCACATGCGAGGCAACACGATGATGACAGAGTGGAACGCGGCGTGTGGGCCGGACGATCCTGTTCTTGTGGTGCCCTGGAGTTCTCCCGATGGCGAACTTGCGTGGGTTGACCTGCGCGAAGACCCATACGCAGTAAATGAAATACCCGAGGCGGAAGAACATCCTGCATTGCTGGCTGCTTTGCGCGCGTTGAATGGAACACGCTCGGTTGTGTTCACGGCAAAGTGCGATGTGTGGCCGATAGACGAAGAAGAGCTATCGGCACTGCGCGATGAATTGCTATTAGATGAGGAGATTGCAAAGGAGGGACTTGCAAGCTATCTCGATCTGGTCTGGCGGGATCGCGCAGTATTTGTTTCGCGTCATCGCATGGAGCAGATGCTGCACCGCATGGAACGCATGCTCTCTGAACTGCCGAACTCGCTGGCATCCGCCGAGATGACGATGCGCCCCGCAGTGGTCGATCTGGATGGAAGCGTCGCCGAAGGCTTTGCACTATCCCTCTACATCAAAGGCATTGGCGTGGATGCGATAGAGGCTGAACAGCGATGGGATGAAGCATTGCGCGCAGCCACCGCAATCCTGCGCAGCAAAGAGATCACCTCGAACTAAACTGTTCGCGGGACGCTGGTTTTCTCTCACAACGAACCTGACTTACTTGCCTCGATAATCTACAAATAAATCCGGGTATTCCTTCTGCAACGCAGCTATCTTGGGACGATCACACACCTGTATGTATGGGTTATCAGGATTGTGCAGTGCATAGTCCTGGTGATATTCCTCGGCTCGGTAGAAGCCTTTCAGCGGAGTCACAGCGGTAACGATCTTTGACTTAAAAACGTGCGCTGCATCAAGCTGTGCGATGTAAGCCTGCGCAATCTTCTGCTGCTCCGCATCGGTATAGAAGATGGCTGAACGATACGACGTGCCCACGTCTGGTCCCTGGCGATTCAACTCCGTTGGATCGTGGGCCACGGAAAAGAAGATACGTAGCAGTTGCCCATAGCTGATGACCGCAGGGTCGTATTCCACCTCTACACTCTCAGCATGCCCTGTGGTTTCCGTGATGACCTGTTCGTAGTGCGCTGTGGCCGCGCTGCCGCCTGCGTATCCCACCACGGTTTTCTTAACACCCTTCACGCGCTCAAAAACACTCTGCGTTCCCCAGAAACAGCCACCCGCAAAGATGGCCTTGCGCGAACCGCCTGAAGTTTTTTGCATGTCGAGTTTGGGTACAGGAAACGTGCCACGATCCGCGGCAAAACCAGCAGACGACATGGACAATGCAAAAGCAAGAACGACTGACAATGCGGCGCGACGCATAAACACCTCTACGATATTGAGACGAACCGTAACAATTAAAGGTTATAGATGAACGGAAACGCCATTTCGACTCGTGCGATTCGCGCTGCTGCCTACCAGCAATCGCACACTGAATACTCGCAGAAAAATCAGTGCTGAATATCTTGGGGGCAATATTTTTTAGCTCTGACGATGTGCAAGCCGTGCTCTCTCTGCAAAGCTGCAACGCGATATTCGAGGAATAGACATGCCTTTTGAGTTACTACTTATCGAGTAGTGGCAGGCATAAAAGACAGGGCAACGAGCATAAGTCGAACCGATATAGTTCGACTTATGCTCTTTGCCCTGGTCGGTTCTTTACTTTTCTCTATCCGCAGGCTGACCAGCAATCATAAGGTCGTTGTCCACGGAAAAGGTTCCTGGCGTTGAGTTCGCCTGCATGGCCGCAATGTTGGAATCAGCTTCGCTGTTCACCACGCCGGTAAGAGTTACGTGTCCACTATCCACAATAATATGGATGGCATGATATCCCAGCGGTGGGTCCATAGTGATACCACCGGCGGCGCGAGCTACAGACGGCCCCATGCCAAATCCAACAGGGCTGCCCGTGTACTTACGCAAAGCTGCATTGCTGTAGATACGGCGATAGACACCCGCACGAATTTGGTCGTCCATGGGCGAATTCGGCAGTACCTTGATCTGGTTATCAATGGAAGCAACGCCGGGAATCTTCTTCACCGCGTTCTCTGCCTCTGACTTCAGGATGGGACGCGAAGCAAAGCCGCGAAGCACAATGGAGCGCCCCTTGATGCCGAAGCTCAGTGAGTCGAATACGCCGTAGTTGGTGAGGCTGAGCAACTGGTGTCGCACCTCCTGCACGATACGCGAAGCATCTTCCGCCGACCAGGTGTTCTTGTTGTACTCTTCCTGCGCCGATGCGGAAGCAGCTTGCTGCGCAAACGCACCGGGGATCAGGAAAACCGCAAGAGTTGCGACACAAAGTAACTTTCTGTTCATAACTACCCGTTCCTCTACGTGAGTTGCTTTGCCAACAAACAACAAAAGACTCTTCCATACATAGGACGCCATAAGCAGGATGCATGATGTTTCATGAAGAATGTTTTTTTGTGAACATTCTCTACAACTGCTCATAGAAAAGGCACAGCAGAGATATCTCTGCTGTGCCTTTTTACCGCTAACTGCCCTGTTATTTAAACGAGGCAGGACTTTGCGTATGCAAGGCACTTCGCCACTTCCTTTACCGCGTCCGACCCCTCGGGCAGCTTGTATTCCAGCTCGATGGTTGCAGGGAAGGTGTAGTGCTGCTGCTTCATCAGTTGCAAAACTTCCTTGACGGGAGTGTCGCCCTGGCCGAACGGCATGTTCTCGCCGCCATGCTCGGGATACTTGCGATCCTTCAGATGCATGCAGGTGATGCGGTCGTGATGCTTCTTAATGAAATCAAGCTGATCGTGATTGCCGGCAGCGGTATAGTGGCCCACGTCGAGGTTAATGCCGTTCCACGGCGACTGTGACAACGCTTCATCCCAGGTGTCGGGCTTGGCCTGCAAATGCGCGTGATAGCCCATGCGCATCTTATATTTCTCACCGAACTTGCCAATACGCGCGGTGAGTCCGGGATTGTTGTCGGGCATCTCCATGGTGAGGTGATCGGCGCCGATGGCCTTTGCAGCCTTGAAAGCGTAATCGAACTCTGCGTCGGGCATGCGGTCGGTCAACGAAATTTTGAAGGCATAGATGGAGACGCCGGAAGCGTTGTAAAGCTTGCGCAACTCTGCATATTTGTTGACGTCCATCGTTGTACGCCACTTGGTGAGCTCTTCGGCATATCCAGGAGGCATGCCTCTTCCCGCAGCACCGGGCTGGCGTGGCGGAGCCTGCGGCATGCCGGCCCATGCTTCCTGCACACGTTCCAACTCAACCGTGTTGATGCCGTTCTCCACCGTATACTTCAGCACAGCAAGAGCATCGGATGGATTCATCTGGCGATAGGAGTAACTGATGACGCCGATCTGGACTCCATTGAACTTTGAATTCGGCTTGCCCTGTGCAAAAAGCGAACCAGGATGAATCGCGGCAGCGGCGGCACCTGCAGCGGCTAAGCGACCGAAATCGCGGCGGGTAAGTTGCATGGCTTTTCCTTTTAAGCAGTATCCCTGATACTGCGGCTTACAAATTTCATCAAATACCGTTTCAGCAAAGCAAAACGGCGCAAGCGTTACTGGCTTCGGTCCATACCCTCCGGGATACTGATCGACTCCCTTCGTGAAAAGACAGAATGTCCTCCGCGCGCAATTCTATGGAGACGAAGGATTGAGTGGCAAGTGAAAGTCTTGCACCATGGAATAAAAGCTGCGTGAAAGGCCTATATGTCAATGTAGTCTGCACGTAAAAGACATCACTACGCCTGGTAAAGGTTTTGCATCAAGCCACAAAATTCATCTCGCCAGCGAACACGCGCGAAAGCGCGTCGAGAATCGTACGAGGTACCGAAGTGCTTAGAAGCTGTAGCGCAGGCCGAATTCAATGCGTCTGCCGGTATCAGCGGCATAAGGCGTCATGAAAAACGGCGACCCCAGAACGCCACCCACCTGCAATGCATTCATGTGGTTCAGCACATTGGCCGAACGCACATTCACGGTCAACGTGCGGAGATGATCCTTGTCCGCATGCGGATTCAGCGTGAAGCCTCTGCTTACGTTCAGATCGACGTAAGCCACCCATGGAATCTGGCCGAGATTGCGCTTGAGCACGCCGGTTCCGCCCGTCGATACAAGTGTGCCGAAGGGAGTGGCGATACCATTTGGATCGCCGGGGCGAGCGAATGTGGGACGGTCGTTAAACATGCCGTCGCCGTTGTTGTCGAAGCCGGTAGTGATGTTGTAATGGCCTCCATCACGCACGCTGGTTTCGTTCGACAGATCGATCTTGTAAGGCAGATGAACTGTGCCATTCGCAAAAAAGATATGCGATGGCTGCTCGGTTCGTTTGGTCAATTCACCTACGTTGCTGGTGGACGACTGCGGCTGATCGAAGGTGCTGTTGTTCGCACTATCGAGCAGATAAAGATCCACGTAGCCAACAAACAGATTGATCGCTTTAAAACCCTGTAAGGACGCATGGGCAAACACGGCTCGCCCCGTACCTAGCCCCGAGTTCTGGGTTTGCAGAAGGTTGAGATTCGCTGCGCCAGGACGCGGGCCGTATGGATCGCCATTCAGCGGCGTGTTGATGTTACGTGTCCACGGTTCGTTCCACAGACGGAAGAAATAGAAGTCCCCACCGACGGAAAAATGCTTGCTGCCGTGATCGAATCCGACTGCTTCTTCAGAGAAGTATGCGGGGATGAAATGCGGCACAATCGTCCGCACAGTACGAATAGGAATGCTGCTGCTCAAAGGCGATTGATACGACGTGGGCGAGTACACCATGAGGCTCTGCCGAACAGGATTACCAAGCCGTTCAAACTCTGTTGCATCCTCGGTTCCAAAGCGCGAAGCAAAAAGACCTGCATGCGCACGCAGTGTCCAGTTCTGTTTCTTGTCAGGCGACCATGCAACACCAGCACGTGGCAGCAGAACAGGCGCAACGCCGGGATGGTTTTGAGTCTGGAGACGAAGGCCACCGGAGACTTTCAAATTAGGCAGAAGCTTCCAGTCGTCCTGCGCAAAAAAGTTGAGCCGAAGCTGCGTGTAGTTGATGGTGGGCGAACCTGTAACGACGCTGTACGCGGTAGGTGCGCCGCCAGCAAGACCAAGCTTCGCGCGACGATACTGCTCCAGCGCGGTAATGGTTTCCGTTGCGGATGTTGGATTGCCATTCGCATCAAGAACAGGCGCTGTTCCACCGCCAAAAGTGAATGAGCCATTGGCATTTTGCAGAATGGTCTGCCGTTCGCGGGCGATGCGTGAATCGGTGCCGAACTTGATGGTGTGCTTCGCCGTTGTGATGATGGCGTCGTCCACAATGTTGATGGAGAAATCGCGCATCTGTTGCGCACCCAGCGGTGCTCCACCACCATTGAAAGCACCGGAGACCTGTAGTTGCGGCGCAGTGCTGGCGGGATAGAAGAGATTGCCTGCCCAGCGAAACTGGATACGTCCTTCATGCATGATCTTGGACGAGACTGTAGTTACATCGGTGAAGCGCACCACGTGCTCGTAATTTTTCGAGTTGTATCCCTGCTCGGCCAGGTTGGTTCCGCCCACTCCGACGTTCGTTAATTCCTTCTGGAAGACCGTGTAATTCGCGATGAAAGTATTCTTTGGCCCAAGCTGCCAGCCCACACGCGCACTGCCCTCCCACTGCGTTTGCGGAGTGGGTACAGTCTGATTCACAGCCACCTGATTCCCGGCATCGTCGAGCGAAACAGCATTTACAACGGCAACATTCTGAATCTCGCGATGCTGCAATGCGAGTGAAAAATCGCTGCCCTGTTTGCGAATTGGTCCACTTAATTCAAAGCCATAACGCTGCTTGCCCAGCTTGCCTTTCGATGTTGAAAACGGATCACGCGCGTTTAACCCCGAACCTCCATAAGCCATGAACAACGCACCGTGATACTGCTGGCCACCGGGTTTGGTATAGACCTCGACACGCGCACCATCGTAGGGCGGCTCCTGATACTCCGCAGAGAATGGATCAGGATTGACGCGGATATAAGCGATGGCCGACTTCGGAGGAAGGTTCGTGGGCGATAGAAATCCATCCACAGTGACTATGGTGGAAGAAGGAGAACCACCGCCGCTGCCCGCAGCCAGTTGCTGCAGTTGACGCAGCAGATCATCGGGATCATCAGCCAGTGCTTTCAGGTCATCGCCTTTCAACGTTCGCGACGAACCGGAGTTCTCTGTGTTATCCACACCGTGCGTTGGGCCGTCGCTGTTTACATCCACATCCTGCTGCACCTGCGCGGGATGAAGGGTGACAGACACTTCATCACGATTGGCTGCAAGTTCGAGATCGGATGTGGCAAAGCTTTCAGCCGTGATGCGCAGATGATGCGAACGAGCTGCAACACAGTGGAAGGTGAAGCGTCCGTCTTTTGCGGTCTGCGTGTCTTTGCTGTCGTCCAGCGTTATCGCTGCTGCCTCAATGGAAGCACCCGTAGAATCGCGCACGATGCCGGATAGATTCACGCTGCCCTGTGGGCATGCAGCTTCATGCGCAGTCTGCGCCAACGCGGTAGAACCATGCGAAATTGCAAGCACCGCAAGCGAAACTGCGGCTGTTACAGTTGTCTTCATCACTGTGAAGCCCCTTACTTGTGAGTGAAAACCACTCGTGTTCCACTACGCACAGACACCACGGGAAGAACGCGAAAGTTTTTGCCATCGGCAAAGTTACAGGACGATACGCAGGTTGGCTGGCTTCGGTTCCCTGATTTTTCTACGATGGATCAAAATTTTATGCAGCACAGGAAGGCAAAATTGTGCAGCCAAAAACGCTTAGGCTAATAGATACAGGTACCAGAAAATATGGGCATTGAATACATCGCTACAAGCGAAGACGAACTCATCCGTGGCCGCGCTCGCATGGGCAATGCAGAAATCATTGTTTGCACTGACGGCACCTGCCGCATGGATGGCGGAGCGATGTTCGGCGTAGTACCGAAGACACTGTGGTCACGCCGCATGCCAGCCGATGCCGAGAACCACGTAATGCTGGGGCTGAACTGTGTGGTCGTAAAACTCAACAACAAGACTCTGTTGATTGAAACTGGCTTTGGTAACAAGCTGCTGGAAAAAACAAAACGTTTTTATTCCGTGGAAGAACGCCTGCCTGCATCGCTTACCGCCGCAGGAGTTACGCCGGAGTCAGTGGACTACGTAATCAACAGCCATCTGCACTGGGACCACTGCGGATGGAACACTGTGATGCGCAATGGTGAAGCTGTACCGTTCTTTCCGCGTGCCCAATACATTGCACACATCGGCGAGGTGGAGCACGGGCGGCTCCAACTGGAACGCGACCGTGTGAGCTATGTTCCCGACAACTACGAACCTCTGATTCATTCGGGGCAGATGCATCTCGTACAAGGTGGCAGCGAAGATATTCTGCCCGGTGTTCGCGTGGAATGCTTTCCCGGCCATACAGCGCACTGCATAGCCGTACACGTTGAAAGTGGTGGAGAACACGCTTGCTTTATCAGTGACCTGATACCTACCACGGCACACCTCGATGTGACCTGGGCGATGGGCTTCGATCTTGACCCGCTGCGAACCATCGCAGAACGCAAACGCTTCTACGAACGCGCTCTCGATGAGCATTGGCTGGTTCTGTTTCCACACGATCACCAGACACCCTTGGCCACACTCGAAAGAGACGAAAAAGGCCGAGCAAAAGTGATGAAGCTGTAAGCAGTTAAGCTATGCCGTAAACATCTGCCAGAGCAGAACGCAGTTCAATGCAATGATGAGCGAGGCCACCGTCCAGCCGGCGAATGCCGTTAGCCTACGATTGCGGAACTCGCGCATAACAGCTTCACGACCGGTAAGAATAAGCAGCGGAACCAGAGCAAAAGGAATACCAAAGGACAGAACTGCCTGCGACAGCAGCAGAACCTTCAACTCATCCAACCCCATGGCAATCACAATCAACGCCGGGATGATGGTGATTAAACGACGTAGATAGATGGGAAACTTCACATCCAGGAAGCCCTCAATCACCACCTGCCCGGCGAGCACACCAATCGTAGAAGAGGACAATCCACTGCACAGCAAAGCCACGGCAAAGGCGATCTGCGCCATTGGTCCAAGCAGAGGGCCGAGTGTCTGATGAGCGCTTTCCAACTTGCTCACAGCATCGTCGCTGGCGCCATAGAGTGCGGCAGCGGCCATGATTAGCATCGCGGAGTTGATAAGCCAAGCGCCATTCATCGCAAAGATGATGTCAATGGATTCCATGCGCAGATAGCGATGGCGAAACTGCTTTAACCGGCTGACCTCGACTGCTCGATCGGGCTGCCCGCTGACACCGTGTTCCACAAACGCCTGCATGCGTGGCTGCATCAGCGACGAATGCAGATAGATCACGTGCGGCATGACCGTGGCGCCCAGCATGGCTACGGCGATGTAGAGCGTCTCGTGATTCAGATGCGGCACCAGCACGCCATGCACGGTCTGCGACCAGTCAGGATGCACAAGAAAAATCTCAATGGCATAGCAGAAACCAATCGCACTGACCAGCGCGATGATGACGCCTTCAAAGTGTCGAAAGCCTCGCTGATTCAAGGCAAGCAGAAGGAAGACAAATACCGTTGTGGCCAGCGCCGCCAGCAACATGACCGCGGTGCGGCTCATACCATGCGCCAGGAAATACGGCCCCACCAGCAGATAGAAGCCAAGCGCGGCACCTAGAAACTCCGCAAGGTCGGTAGCAATAGCGCTAACCTCCGCGCCAACCCACAATAACCACACAACAGGCTTCGAGAAATGTTCGCGGCAGCACTCAGGCAGCGTCCGACCGGTGGCAATACCGAGTTTGGCCGACAGATACTGCACCAGCATGGCCATAGCATTCGACCAGAGCAGAACCCAGAGCAGTGTGTACCCGTACTTCGCACCGCCGACAATGTTCGACGCAAAGTTGCCCGGATCGATGTAAGCCACCGACGCCACAAACGCCGGACCAAAGAAGGCCCACAACTCGCGCAGGTTAACGCGCGGCTGCGTTCCGGTGGTGGAATCGATCTCTACGGCGGCTGCTTCCATGGCGATCTCTATGAACGGATGAGCTTCTGTTTCAAGCCAACATATTTAGGTATGCCTAAATAAGCATATCAAAATCAGAGTAAGCGATATTGTTTACTAGGACTCAATAACTTAAAAGTTGATCGGCATGGAGGAGAGCAGATGAAGGTACTGGTAATCGGCGGTGGTGGACGGGAACATGCCATCTGCTGGGCTTTGAAGCGTTCGCCACGCGTTACAGAGCTGGTGTGCGCGCCGGGAAATGCGGGCATTGCCGCGATTGCCGAGTGCCTTCCCGTACAGCAGGACAACCTTGCCGGCATGCTTCGGCTGACCGAATCCATTGCTCCGGACCTGGTTATCATCGGGCCGGAGGTGCCTCTTGCAGAAGGGATTGTGGACGCACTGAACGAACGCGGCGTTCGCGTTTTTGGCCCTACAAAAGCCGCCGCACAACTGGAAAGCAGCAAAGCCTTCACCAAGGCGTTCCTGGAGCGACACAACATTCCCACGGCTCGCTACACCACGGTGCATTCTCTGGAAGAGGCTCGGGAGGCTCTGCCGAAGTTTTCTCTGCCGGTGGTGCTGAAGGCCGACGGTCTGGCGGCGGGCAAGGGTGTGGTGATCGCCACCACGCACGCCGAGGCCGACGGTGCCATGGAAGAGCTGCTGCCGATGAACGGTTCAGTGGTGATCGAAGAGTTTCTTGAGGGCGACGAACTCAGCTTTTTTGCCCTTTGCGACGGAGAATACGCCGTGGCCATTGCCGCCGCGCAGGACCATAAACGCATTGGCGAGGGCGATACCGGCCCCAACACCGGCGGCATGGGAGCCTACTCTACCGACGAACTGTTGCCGGAAGAACGCAGACTATGGCTGATGGAACACGTCGCACAGGCTACGGTGAACGGCATGAAAGCCGAGGGCAATCCATTCCGCGGCATCCTGTTCTGCGGCATCATGCTGACGCCGAACGGTCCTAAAGTGCTCGAATTCAATACGCGCTGGGGCGATCCGGAGACGGAAGCCATCCTTTTAAGACTGGAAAACGACTTCCTTGACCTGGTCAACGCATCCATCGACGGCACAGCTAACACACTGAATATAAAGATGAAGCCGGGTGCTGCGATCAGTGTCATCCTGGCCTCGGCGGGTTATCCGGCGTCGGCACAGAAGGGTATCCGCATCGACGGTCTGAACGCTGCCCTGCCCGCTGGTGTGCAGGTATTCCACGCCGGGACCGCAACAAACGCAAACGGCGAGGTGGTGACCGCGGGTGGTCGCGTTCTGGCAATTGCCGCCGAAGCCGAAAATCTGCGCCGCGCCGCCGGAAAGGCATACGAAGCGGCAGCCGACATCTCCTTTGCCGGAATGCAGATGCGTCGAGACATCGGCTGGCGGGCACTGGCGCGGGGCTAGGAAATATCGTCCGCCCCACACAGGCGATGGGGGAATCTTTTGGCCGTTTTCGACGCGTTCGAAGAACGCGCATTGGACGTTGACCCTAAGGCTTTAGCTTGCCTATACTATCCATAAGCTTTGGCGACTTTGGGATTTCGCGGGCTACCATAGACAATTCGCTCATGCAGTTTTTTGACGCGCGGCGCTTCAGTGTGCCGCATACTCTCACGTCGAAATACAGCATGCAGCGCACTGATCAGATTGGACTCAATGAATCCTATAGACGCTGCGTAGCGTCAATAGCTGGGTAGTGGGTGGACGCCTGACCGTCCTCGCCGCTTACTCCCGCTAAATTCTGAACTGAGAGCAAACTCCTGAGCACCGAACTGGAAACCATGCCAACTGAAACCTCCACCCCTGACAACCTGAACGAAGCCAACAACCCTGCGACTTCGGTGAGCGACGACGCTAACCTGCAGGCCGCACAGGCTCCGGAAACCACCGCCGCCGATGAGATGGATTACGACGCAGCCGACTTTGCCGCTGCGCTTGAAAGCTTTGACCGCGAACAGGCTGAAGAGAAGGCTGCTGCCTCCTCCGCCATGGAAGAGGACAAGGTTATAACCGGCACCGTGGTGAAGATCACCGATAAGCACGTTGTTGTGGACATCGGCCTGAAGAGCGAAGGCCTGATTCCGAAGGAACAGGTTCTGGATCACACCGGCGAGCCCAAGCTTGCAGTGGGCGATGCGGTGGAAGTTGTGGTGGAACGCGAGGAACAGGAAGGCGGATACCTCGTCTCCTACGAAAAGGCTCAGCGCCATCGCCTGTGGGATCAGTTGGAAAAGGCTGCCGCAGAAAAAACACCCGTTACCGGCACCGTGCTCTCGCGCGTGAAGGGCGGGCTCACCGTCGATATCGGCGTAAAGGCGTTCCTGCCCGGTTCGCAGGTGGAGATTCGTCCCGTTCGCAACCTGGACACCTACCTGGGCCAGCATCTGGATGTTCGCGTTATCAAGCTGAACAAGAAGCGCGGCAACGTGGTCGTCTCCCGCAAGGAAATCCTTGAGGAAGAGCAGAACGATCGCAAGTCCGTAACGCTGGAGACACTGGAAGAGGGCACCATCCTGACCGGGGTGGTCAAGAACCTCACGGACTACGGCGCATTCGTGGAACTGGGTGGCCTGGACGGACTGCTGCACATCACCGACATGAGCTGGGGTCGCCTGACGCATCCGCGCGACCTGGTTCAGGTGGGCGATGAGATCCAGGTGAAAGTGCTCAAGTTCGACAAGGATAAGCAGCGTGTTTCGCTCGGCTTCAAGCAGTTGACGCCCGATCCGTGGCTCGACGCCATCGAGCGTTACCCTATCGGCGCGCAGGTGAAGGGCCGCGTCCTCTCCGTGACCGACTACGGTGCATTCGTGGAGCTGGAACAGGGCATCGAAGGCCTGGTCCACGTCTCCGAGATGACCTGGTCCAAACGCATGAAGCACCCGTCGAAGATGGTCAAGCCGGGCGACGAAGTGGACACGATCATCCTCGCGGTAAACCCGAACGATCGCCGCATCTCGCTGGGCATGAAGCAGCTTCAGGACAATCCGTGGGAGCAGCTTGAGAACAAGTACCCCACCGGCGCGACCGTTGAAGGCCGCGTACGCAACCTGACCGACTTCGGTGCATTCATCGAGATCGAAGACGGCATCGACGGACTGGTTCACGTTTCGAACCTGAGCTGGACCAAGCGCATCAAGCATCCTTCGGAGGTTCTGAAGAAGGGCGAGAAGGTAAAGGCTGTCGTTCTGGGCGTTGAGCCGGAGAACCGCCGCCTGAGCCTTGGCGTGAAGCAGCTTGAGCCCGATGTCTGGGATACCTTCTTCGCGCAGCACCGCGTGGGCGATGTAGTGAAGGGCAAGGTTCTACGCACGGCGCAGTTCGGTGCCTTTGTCGAGATCGCGGAAGGCGTTGAAGGCCTGTGCCACATCTCGGAAGCAGTCGACGAGACCGGCAAGCAGGCGGAACTCCAGGTGGGTTCGGAGCACGAGTTCAAGATCGTGAAGATGAGCCCCGAAGAAAAGAAGGTTGGCCTGAGTCTGCGTGGTATTGGCGAAGAAGCCAGCCGCGAAGAGGTGGAGAGCTACAAGACTCCGTCTTCTGCTTCGTCTTCAAGCTCGTCTTCCAGCACCACGCTGGGCGACCTGATCAACTGGAAGCGTTCCGAGCGCGAGTAACTCTTACTCCGACTCAATCAATAAGTAAGAAGGCCACTCCGTTGGGAGTGGCCTTCTTACTTGCTCCACTGTTCAAACCTTTCCCGACAGGAGATACTTCGCATCTGCACCGTACGGCGCACACTCATGCACCGCGCGTCAAAGATGGAAGACAGATCGCGGTTCTCGATAGTGAAGGTGTCCATCCCCAGGCCGTATCCGCATATTGCTTCGGAAGGGCATGGCTTTAGCCATGCCCTAAAGTGCTGCGAAACCTGGTGGCTTCAGCCGCTGAGGGAATCTATCGCATGCCCAGCTCTCATACTTTGCGAACTTATGAGGTTTAGCTTGAGCTTTCCTGTACGTCGTGGTCCATCTTGGCTGAAGCGCGATGGAAGATTTCAATCTCGGCTTCGGCAAATGCGTCGGGCGGAATGCCGCCAATGGCCACATAGCCGGGCGAAGCGCCAAACTGCTCCGCAATGCGATTCCATGCATGGAAGGGTGAAGTAGTGGAAAGCAGAACAAACTTGCGCTTGGGTTCCGGCCGGATGAAATAGAAGATCCAGATCAGTTCGGCAACACAACTGGTAAGCGTCTGCACCACGGCATAAGGCCGGAAGAGATAGTGGTTCTGAAAGAGCGTGGGTGCCTGCAAAGAGATTTCGACCGCCGTCAGAACCAGGCCCAGGCTGACTCCAAAGACCCGGCTAAGCAGCGAAAGTCCCATCGGCCGGATGGCAAGACACACAAAGATCACCAGGCTGACAGTTAGGATTCCACCGATGCGCTGCGTTTCGATCACCAGCGAATTGAGAACCTCTCCCCCGGTGACATGCGCCGTGTGTGCCGCATCCAGCGATAAAAATACGGAGATCGCAAAGATCCAGCCGTACACAATATTGCCCAGTTGCTGTAGCCCTTTAAGCGGCCGCATGGCCTCGCGCAGCACCAGGTACGTCATAAGGATCGAGCAGATAGATTGCAGGGCAAAGCAAGACCAATAAGTAGAGAAGTAAAAGTTATAAGCAACACGAGCGGGGATGCCGTATTGCTTTCCATGGCTACGAAGCCACAACCAAAGAAAATAGGGGACCGTCTGCCAGTTGCTTACAACGAGCATGGGCCAATACGTGCGCCACTCCTTTGCGCGGATAAGTAAGACAAGCGCAACGACACTCAGCGCGATTTGAATCGCGCTGAGCGTCGAATAGAGCGTGAATTGCGTCACCCGTGCACCCCTGCTTCAAAAGCATATCAAGAGTGCGGATTTTGACTAGCTTACTTTTGGAGTGTCATAGATACCGCAACCATTCGGATCATTCCACGAGCACGACGGCGGGGGAATCATCGCAACCGGCGAAGAAGTGCTCTGTACCTTCGGGGTGTCATAGATACCGCAGCCGTTCGGGTCATTCCACGAGCACGACGGCGGGGGAATCATCGCTACCGTCGACGAAGAATTCTGCACCTTGGGGGTATCGTAAATACCGCAGCCGTTCGGATCATTCCACGAGCACGACGGCGGGGGGATCATCGCTACCGTCGACGAAGAATTCTGCACCTTGGGGGTATCGTAAATACCGCAGCCGTTCGGGTCGTTCCACGAGCAGGAAGGCGGGGGAATCATTGCTACCTGCTTCACCTTCGGGGTGTCATAGATACCGCAGCCATTCGGATCGTTCCACGAGCAGGAGGGTGGGGGGATCATCGCGGACTTGGTGGAGAGGCTCTTGACCTCTGCATTGGCGTTCGACAGAACAGACGTAGCACCAACCAGCATCATCGCGGACAGAACAGCGGAAACAGCGAACTTCTTCATAACGGGTAACTCCTCCAAAGCAGGTAAGCGGATATCAAAAGTTGAGGGTGGGGGAATGCGACTACTTCATCTTGGGGGTGTCATAGATGCCGCAGCCGTTCGGATCGTTCCAGGAACAGGAGGGCGGGGGGATCATCGCAGACTTCGCGGAAAGGGACTTGACCTGTACGGCGGCAATCGACTGAACGGACATGGCACCGGCCATCGTCATCGCGAATAGCACTGCGGAAAATGCAAACTTTTTCATAACCAGTAACTCCTCCAAACCTGTCAGCGGGTGTTGCTTCGTGCCGGACAAGAACTAACTTAGGCTGGAGAAATTGCCTTGTCTACTTATGCTTACTGCATAACAAGGCTTACAAGAGAATGGATTACTGAAGTCATAGGCGGGAAGGTCGCAAGCCGGACGATAACTATTTATCGCGCTTTAGATAGCCGTACACAGCTACATGAAACCCCTGAATCCACGCCATGTTTCTATCACTCTTATCGAAAAACTAACTTCCTTATCGTCCGGTTTCAAGTAAATTCATAGCTCCTGGAAGGTTTTCGTAAAAGTAACTTATACAAATAATAAAACCCTCTGCGAAGAGAGGGGTTTATCATTCGTAACTTATCCGGAACAGAAGGGTCACGACTCGAAGTAAAGATACTTCCTCCAGGCTGCATCACCGGAACCGAGCATGCGCATAATGTGCCGCGAAGTATGCAGAGAGAAAGGGCGAGGCTCGCGCATCAGTTTCATATCCTGCAACTCGTGCAGCAGCTGGTTTCCCTTGCGGCGGTTGCAGTCGTGGCAGCAGGCAACGAGATTTTCCCAGGAAGACGTACCACCACGCGAACGCGGCAGCACATGGTCCAGCGTAAGTTCGCCGGTGGTGAGTATGCAGCCGCAGTACTGGCAGGTGTTGCGATCGCGGAGGAGGATATTCTTGCGGGAGAGAGCGCGCGTCTGGTGGGGAATACGGCGGTATTCCAGCAGGCGAATCACGGAAGGCATGGGCATGCGAACACGCGCGGCATGCAGCACATTACCCTGTTCTTCTTCCGTTCGTGCAATGCCCTTCAGCACCAGCACCAGCGCACGACGCGCGCCGCAGATGTTAATCGGCTCGTACGATGCATTGAGCACCAGCACGGGGGTTTGCAACGTGGTGCCACCACGGCGCGGACGGCTGTCCTGACCGGGTGGAGTCAGGGCGTGGCACTTGGCTAGAGATTTTTGCTTACGGGCCTTGGCTGAATGCATCTCGAGCACATCTCCTTGCGAAGGGTGAGGTCGATCGATCTGGTTCGTTCTTGCCTGCGTCCGGAATCTTCGCCGTTGTGGCCTATGGCCCCATCGGCACCGGGTAAAAGATATTTTCCGGCGAGCCGTGCATACTCTGTGCAGCGCTCTCCATTGAAGCAGTGGGTGGAGTCCAGCGCGTGGCAATCTGCCTGCCGGCACGCGCCAGCGTAGACACGCGAACGGAAGCTGCACCGGCGTTCAGAAGAACCCGCGCGCACTCCGATACGGTAGCGCCGGTTGTATAAACATCGTCGATCAGCAGAATGTGCTGGTCGCGCACGTTTCCCTGAACGCCGAAGGCTCCCCGCACATTTTCACGGCGTTTGTTCGGTGACAGGCGATACTGGCTCTCCGTCTGGTGAAGACGCTTCAAAGCATCCGGTGCAAAACGCAGCCTGCAATCCGGCCGCGCAGCGCGCACGCGAGGCAACGCCGCCTGCGCCAACAGGGCGCTCTGGTTGTAAATACGTTTTCTACGATAAAGCGGTACGGGAACAACTAGTGTCTCGGTTGGCAGGTCGTGCTTCAGAATGGCTTCTGCCAACATCTCACCCAACGGGCGCGAAAGATTTCGTACCGATTGAAATTTGAAAAGACGCAAAACCGCGCGGAGATCATCGTAGACTCCGTACGCCGTGGCTCGTTGAAAGGCGGGCGGTTCCGTGTGGCATTCTTCGCAATAGCGGGCGGAGGAGGTGCCGTACTCCGGCTCGAAACCTATCGGCTCACCGCAGGTGTAACAAGTGGTGCCCAGGTTTATTACCTGAATCTTTTTCTCGCATTGAGGACACAGCGGTGCGCCCTGCGCTCGAAGCAAAACATTCCGCTGGCAAAGGCGACAATAAGCGGGGAAGAGCAACGCCACGACAGAATCCATGGCAGCCTGTAGAAAGGCGCGAAGAGAGGCGCCGCGCCGGAGTGCAGGTTCAGCGGCTACTACTTCGGATTCACGACCTGCGTACAACGTCTCAGGGAAGACGCACCTCGCTGGTTTTATCCCTTCTCTTGCCCGGCATAGAAATTATTTGCTCGAGCCGCACAGGATAGATTTATCCGCAGTATATTCCGACAGGGCAACTCTGCGAAAGTACCAATGCAGGGAATCGATATCGGTACGTTCGCACTTGCTGTCATTCACCTCGTTGCACAACTTGCTCTTTTCATAGCAGCAGAAAAGACATTCGAGCCATTCTGCAAACCGCTACCTCCGGAAGCAACATCCGGAAAAATGCTTTAAAGTGCGTTAAGAAGGAGAAGCCTTGCAATGGCAACAGACGCCATACTGACTGCAATTTCCCCTGCGCAGACCACGCTTCTGCAACAATACTCCGACGCGCGCCGTGCCACACAGGCTGCCTGCGCATCGCTGACAGCCGAAGACCAGATGGTGCAGTCGTTGCCCGAGGCCAGCCCCACCAAATGGCACCAGGCGCACACAAGCTGGTTCTTCGAGACGTTTGTGCTGCGCCCATTCCTGCCCGGATACAAGCCCTTCCACCCGGACTTTGAGTGGCTGTTCAACAGCTACTACCGCAGTCTGGGCAATGAAATTCCAGAGAAAAAACTCCGTGCCTCTTTTTCGCGGCCATCGCTCGATGAGATTCGAAACTACCGCAGCCACGTGGATCGCAACGTAACGCAGCTCCTGCAAACACAGGTTGTTTCATACGACGCACTGCGGCGCATCGTGCTCGGCATACAACACGAACAACAACACCTTGAACTTCTGCTCACCGACATCAAACATGCGTTTTATACGAATCCACTGCATCCCGTGTATCGCGAAACCATCGCGCCACAGCATGCAACACAAGCTGAAGCAGCCCGGTGGATTGATTTTGCCGGTGGCCTGCAACAGATCGGTTATGCGCTGAACAGCGACGATCCTCTCGACTTCTGCTTCGACAACGAGACACCACAACACTGCGAATATCTTGAGCCCTATGCGCTGCAAAACCGGCTGGTTACATGCGCGGAATATCTCGCATTCATGAACAACAACGGTTATGGCCGCGCCGAGTTGTGGTTGAGCGAAGGCATCCATGCCGTAGAGCACGAGCACTGGGAGTCGCCGCTGTACTGGCAACGATCGAACATCGACAGCACAGGCTGGCGCGTATTTACACTCGGCGGATGGCAGGGCTTGTCTTCGCTACTGGAAACACCGGTCTGCCACGTAAGCCTGTTCGAAGCCGACGCCTATGCGCGCTGGTGTGGTTGTCGATTGCCCACCGAAGCGGAATGGGAAAATGCCGCCAGCCCACTTATAACCGCCGGTGCAAATCTTCTCGACACAAACTCGCTGCATCCACGCGCCGGCAACAGTACAAAACTCACACAAATCTTTGGCGATGCATGGGAGTGGACTGCATCTGCATATACGGGTTATCCGGGTTATGCTCCATTGCCTGGAGCACTGGGCGAATACAACGGCAAATTCATGTCGAGCCAGATGGTGCTGCGCGGCGGTTCTGTCGCCACACCGGCAAGCCACATCCGCGCAACCTATCGCAACTTCTTCGCACCGCAAACACGTTGGCAGTTCTCGGGCATCCGCCTTGCATGTTCGCTCGCGAAAGATGCACAGCAAGCGCAGCCGGAAGAGGTACTTACATAGTGAAGACGGACACGTTATCCCCTGCACGTGCCCCGAGCGAACATGCGATTGCAGATGCTGTTTCGCGCGGTCTGTCCAGCTATCCCAAATGCCTGCCCGCGTGGCTCTTTTATGACGAAACAGGTTCGCGCCTGTTTGAACAGATCACAACGCTGTCCGAGTATTACCTCACACGCACCGAACGCGAACTCTTCCATCAGTACGCCAACGACATTTTGAACGCAGCGCAGAACGCATGGAAGCAAGTGCATTTAAGGCGCACAGGCACACTTCGCCTGGTAGAACTGGGTGCAGGCAGCGCACAGAAAACCGGCATCCTGCTGCGCACAGCAACGCATAAGCAGGATGCAATTACATATCTCCCGGTCGATGTTTCGGAGACCGCACTTCTCGAAGCGCAAACATCTCTGCAACAATCGCTGCGCAACGTTACTGTATATCCGATCCTCGCCAACTACCTAACCGAACAGATCGAGATACCGCCGCACAACGGCCCCACACTGGCTCTGTATATCGGCAGCAGCATCGGCAATTTCGATGCAGACGAAGCCGTTGCTATTCTCACCAATCTGCGTCATCAGCTTCGTCCGGGCGATTCACTTCTGCTCGGGACGGACATGGTGAAGGACGCGGCTCTGCTCGAAACAGCATATAACGACGGAGAAGGCGTTACAGCGGAGTTCAACCGGAATATCCTCGGTCGCATCAACCGCGATCTGGGGGCTGACTTCAACCTCAACACATTTCAACATCACGCACTGTGGAACCCCAAACAGTCGCGCATCGAAATGCATCTGCGCTCGCAGCAGGATCAGCATGTAACCATTCCTGCATTGCATGCGACCTTCTCATTCGCTCGCGGTGAAACCATCCACACGGAAAACAGTTATAAGTTCAGCCCGCAATCGCTTCAGACCCTGTTACACGCCGCGGGTTACCGCATACACAAACAGTGGACAGACGCGCATAAATGGTACTCCGTGACTCTTGCCACGTTGCAATAGAAACGGGCTGCCCTTGAAGGACAGCCCAACTCCATAAACAAAATGAAAGTCTGGTGGACGCCCACATCCCGACTTTTTTGAGATGTAGGTTTGCAGGGCGCTAAAACAATATCCCTGCCACTACTTTAGCGAGAGATCGCTGCGCCAACCAGATCCATCACATCGGCGATGATACGCGTGGTGGGGTTGTACGTCACAACGTAGCCATCATAGTAGCCGTACTGGTAACCAGCGGGCGGTGGTGCCATGCCCGCCCAGTACGAACGCGGTACAGGGCGAATGCTATAGTTCCGTGGAATGGTGTAGCCCCGCGTAAACTGCGGACGCCTCTTGTTGTTATTCCAGCGCCTCACATCGGAGCCATAGTGCCGTGCAAGCTGATCGCGGCGGCTCTGATCCATGCGGAAATCAGGTGGCCCGCCACGACGACCATCGTGCTTGACCTGGCCCGGCGGTGGAAAACCGTGGCCCGGCTGAGCGTTTAGATTTCCTGTCGCAATCGCTGTGGCAACTGTAAGCGCCATAGCGGAAAAAAGGTTCTTGCGGCTAAATTGCATATTTCACTCCCTTTCATATGATGCAACTTTCCCGTCGGCGATTACCACTCCAATCGCTTTAATTTCTTCCATAGCGGGTGACTCTGAACCGGCATGCGCTCACACAACTTTCACAACTTATAAGTATCGTTACTGCTGGCAATCACTGCCTGCGGCCAGAAGTCGCCCATCGCACACTTCCCATTACTAACAAACAATCGCCAAAACCAAGAGCATAACGAAGGAAGGTGCGAAGCAGAATATCCTGCTTCGCACCTTCCTTCGTTAGAGGCTATTTAAAGCTAAGTATAAGTTAGAAAATCACCTTCGCTCCGAACTGAATAATACGTGGATCAAGCGTGGCCGAAATAGATCCGCCATTAATTGTTGGCACTGTGGACCCATTATTATCTTTTCGCGTTCCGTTTGAAATTCCGCCACCGGCAGCAGCAAAGTTTGTGTGATTCAGGATGTTGTAAAATTCACTGCGGAATTCGATACGCGCAATATCCTTCGGCAGCGTGAATTGCTTATTCACCGCAATATTCAAAAAGTTAATTGCGGGCGAACGGCCTACGTTACGCGCCAGGTTGCCGAACGGAGAAGCTGTCCCCGAAGGAATGGAAAGCACATCACCACTTGCTGGCGTGTAGTTTGCGACGTTCAGATATTGCAATGAGGTTCCATTGCTGCGCTTCTTGTCCAAAGTGTACAAAGGAGCCGAAGGATTGATACGGTTGGGGCGATAGATATTTCCACCACGATACGAAGGGACGCTGCTTGCCGTTACTTGCAAGCTGGCGGCGGGAGTATCGGTAATGTTGAACTGGTATCCACTGGCGGCGGAGTTAATCGCCGAAAGCTGCCACTGCCCGAAGATCTGGTTCATCACACCGCCACTGTTGAGGAATCGCTTGCCCTGTCCGAACGGCAGTTCATATACCAGGCTGGTTACGTTGTACACAGGCTGGTTATAGTCGCTGTTGCCGTAGTCCGCGCCGAGGTTACGCAGATCCTGTGGCGCAGGTGTATTGCTTTCCAGCGAAGCGCCTGCGTTATCCAACGCATGACCATAGGTGAAGCTGTTTAGCAGGGTAAGTCCCCCTGTAAGCTGCTGCTCATACTTCACTTGGACAGAATCATAGTGCGAGTAAGCCTGGCGAATGGGATAAGTAATATCGCCAAAAGCAGGCAGTGGCCGCGCCATCCCCTTGCTCGGGTCTTTCTGGTTATAGTTTGCGAGTTGTAGAAGCTTCAGGCCATGATTGCCCACATAGGCGATATCGAGCAGCGTATTCTTTGCAAGCTGGCGCTGCACACTCAGGTAGTAACTCTCCACATAGCTGTCGCGATATAGCTTGCCGTCGATGTAACTTGGATTGGCAGTAATCGGATTAAAGGTAAGTGTATACGAGGGGAACCCCTGATCCATCCTGACAAAGGATGCTGCGGGACCGCCTGCGCTTGGTGCCTTCTGCGAGGCATTCGTAAACAGGGCAAACGGAGGATTAATAGAAAGCACGTTGCCCGAGCCTGCACGATCATAATGCGAGAAGCTGATGCCAAAGCCACCACGCACCGTGGTCTTATCATTTGCCGCATAGGAGAAACCAACACGCGGAGCAAAGTCATTAAAGTCCGGGCTAAATCCATACTTGTTACCATTGCCCGCCGGAACAAACGCAGAAATCGATCCGGTTGTTACACCTGCCGAATTCGGATCGAAGTTCGTCAGACGATTCTCCGCATCAGAGTATGGTGACGTGTACTCGTAACGCACACCGATGTTAAGTGTGAGCGAAGGCGATACCTTCCAGTCATCCTGCACATAGGCAAAGCTGCCGATGGTACGCAGCTTAGCTACAAAGTAACTGGAGAGCGAGTAAACGCTGGAGGCTCCCCATAGAAAATCGGCAAAGTAATTATCACTGTTTGCTGCCGGTGCTCCCGCCGGTACAGTACCGTTCTGATAACTGCTAAAGGCTCCGCCAAAGCTAAAGCCGCCATAGAGCGGGTTCGTATCCTGCACATCCATCCAGATTTTCTGGTACTCATACCCAAACTTCAGCGAATGGTTGCCGCGCAGCCATGAGTAATTCACCTTGGGATTAAACAACGCAGGATTCTGGAACTGCGGATTTGTCGTCTGGCGTCCCAGGCCAGCAAAACCGGTAATGCCGATACCCGGGATACCACCTGCTACAGCCGGATCGGTCGGCAGACCTGCAAAAGTAAACCCAGGATTCGTACCGATGGAAGTGGTGAATTTACCAGCCTTGGTCTTTGAGATACCAACGCGTACATCCAGCAACTGGTTCGCACCAATCACGCGCGTGTAACCAGCGGCTAACTGCTGATCGAGAATACGCTGATTGCCATTGGAGTTTCCGTCCAGCGGTAGACCGAAGATAGGCGCATCCAGCGCATTTGTTTTTAACTGCGAAGCACGTACAAACACAGAGTTTCTCTGGTTGATTGCGTAGTCAAATCGCAAGTCACCTTTATCCGTGCGATTATTTGAACGCTGCATCGTAGTGAAGTTCAGCGACGAAGCTGTGCCGGGATTTAACTTCGCAATATCGCTCGCAATGATCCTGGCAATCGGAGAGATATTCGGGGAGGTAAGAATACTGGTGCCAGACAAATAGGTTGTGCTGTCATATGGATCATATACATCTCTTGCGAAGATGCCGTTCAACTGGTTCGGTGTAGGCAACGTGGCCGAACTTACCTGCTTACGAACCTGCCGCAAGCCTTCATAGTCCAGGAAGAAAAAGCCATGGTCGCGCACAATGCGGCCGCCAATATTACCACCGTATTGATTGCGATTGAACTGCGGCTTCTTTCCGCCTGGGGGATTGAAGAAGCCAATCGCATTCAGGTTAGTGTTCCGAATAAATTCGTACACACGGCCATGGTACGTGTTGGTTCCCTGTGCGCTGGCGACGTTTACGGTGGCGCCGCTGGCGCGTCCATACTCAGCGCTTTCATTGTTTGTAACTACCTGAAACGCAGCAACCGAATCCGGAGGCGTTTGAATAATCTGGTTGCTGAAGCCCTGATTCGATTCACCATAAGCATTATTGTCCATGCCGTCCAACAGATAGTTGTTGAACATGGAACGCTGACCGTTCACATTGAACGAACCTTCACGCACCAGTCCCGTGTTGCTGGTAGTTGAAATTGCATTACCTGCTGTACGTACACCCGGCGCCAGTCCCACAAGGTCAGAGTAGTTACGGCCGACCAGCGGCAGGCTTGCCGTTTGATGCTGCGTCACCAGTTCGCCACGCTGGCTTGTATCTGTCTCCATGCGCAATGCCACGTCGCTTACTTCTACAGTTGTGTTGGTTGCACCCACGCCCATCGTAAGATCGACACGCTGACGAGCACCCACTGACACCGTGATGTTCGTTGCATCGGCTGGAGCAAATCCGTCCTTTGTTACCTGCAAGTCGTATTGCCCTACACGCAGTGCGGGCACTTCGAAGTCGCCGTGATCGTCAGCCTGGCGCGTGCTGACAACGCCTGTCGCACGATTCTTCACAATCACTGTCACATTCGGAATCGCAGCGCCTGACGCATCGCGCACCGTTCCCACGACACTGCCGTTTTCATACTGTGCATAGCCCGCAACAGGTGCAGCTACACATACAGCCGCAAGGACGAGAGGAGACAGAAAACTTGTTCGCATGGTCATTAACCCTAGGCGCAAAAGGTGAACTCAATGCGAACAGCACGTCAATACAACATTACAAACTTACAGTATCCGTGGTATGCGACGTCGTATAACCAGAAAATCTTCAGGTCATATTTACTAAAAAGTAAGATAAGTACGGCCCGGGACAAGCAATAACGCAGATTGTAGAAATGAAATGACTACTTCTTGCCCCGCAGTGCAGCCGGTACAAAATCGCTGCTCAGCGTAGTGGGATTTTCCGTCAGATAAAAAGTCTGAATCTTGGGATATTGCTCTTCCACCAGTTGCAGCGTACGGAAGTCGAAGCTCTGGATGGCGGCGCGTCCCTCCATATGTTCCTTTGCAATCGTTCCCGCCAGCGCATCCACAAATGCCTGCGGCGGCTTCGTGTGATTCTCATAGCCCTTCGGTACCGGCCGGCCCTGGCTGCTCACGCTTACATCCGGAATAATCTTGGTCTCAATGTTGAAGTGCACCTTGCGCGCATTCCCCGCCCGCTCCTTTGCATGCGGATCGCTCTTGCCTGCACCGTTCGTGTAGTAATCCACATAGAAGCGAACAAAGCGAAACAGCTGTGGCACATTTGTCGGAGCGTAGATGGAAGACATACCATCCTTCTTTGCAAACGCTACAGCGACCGGCGAAAGTGCGGGGTCATTCTTCTGCGCATCGCCAAAGTGCAGCTTATCGCAGATCAACGTCTTCGCCGCATCGGTGGAAGAGATATCGCTCAGGTAGACGCGGTTCTCCATTGTGTAAGCGGAACCGTCAGCCTTGCGGCAGCTCTGCGGAGAGTAGAACTGGTCATGCCAGATGGTGGAAACACCATCCGTCGCAACACCGGTATCTGTTTCCAACTCAGTCGCCAACTGATCGAGTCCGCTCTCAAAGCTGGGCAAGGTGTTTTCCGGGCGCAGACCGCGTCCACCACGATGCGCGCTCACCACAAACCGTTTCAAACGCTCATCGCCAGGATGCGCAGCGCGTTCTTCCGCAAGCACCTGCTGTAGCAGGTCGGGGCGGTCGGAGATCAGGCCATCCACACCAGCCCGGATAATCGCGCGTATACCATCTGGATCATTCGTGGTCCACGGCACCACGCGAATACCCATCTTCTGCAACGCAGCCACGGGAACCAGCGGTGCATCAGGATTGCCACCCTTCATGCGCACCACCGTTCTATCCAACGGTGACAACAACGGCGTCCCCGCTCCATGCTGTTTTGCATGCGCAGCAGCCTTGGTCATCAGTTGCAGCCACGGGTTTTCCATATTGGATGTAGATGCATTCGACTGGGCAAACAGTGGTGCGGCAACGCACAGGGCAACCATGGCGATAGATTTCATCCCACGAGCATGACTTGCATTTATGACATTGCGATAAACAAAACCGAACACACAAAACCCCTCTCAAATGACCTGCCACCAATGCGGGTGCCCCACATCTCGACTTTAACTTTATGAGATATGGGGCTCTGCGCAGCACGAACCAACTACTCCACAGGCTGCCTAAGTGCCTTGCGCAACCGCTCCCACGTTACCGGCAAAGCCTCCGGCAGCACACGTGTTTCGGCCGTAGCCGTCATAAAGTTGGCATCGCCAAACCATCGCGGCAATATGTGCAGATGCAGATGCTCTGCCACACCGGCACCGGCAGCCTCTCCCATATTCAGGCCAACGTTAATGCCATTGGGTCTGTAGGTTTCACGCAACGCTGTCTCCATTCTCTGTGCCAACGCCATCATCTCCGTAGCAGCATCCGCATGCAACTTCGCCAACGAATCCACACGTTCATACGGCACCACCATCACATGGCCCGACGTATATGGAAACGCATTCAGGCAGATAAAGTTATGCTCCGCCTGCAACAGCACACCCGCGGTTTTTTCTGCCTGCACCAGCGTTGCCACACCTTCGCGAACCGACCATCGCACCGCGCCAATCATATTCAGAAACACCGAATCATGGTTGTCCGGGTAATCGGAAAGCTCCGGCGGAATGCCGGGACGAGTGGGCTTCGCCGTAGCAATATAGGCATAACGCCAGGGTGTCCAAAGATAGTCCATCCACCGAAGTATAGCCATGCGCCCGTTGCACCGGCACGCGGCGATCAAAACGAAGATGTAAAGTGCTGAACCCAGCGCTCAATGCACCTAAGCGACAATGGCACTCACATCTCCGCCATGGCCCTGCAAAAGATATCTCATCGTTTTTTCGGCTTCCGCTGCATCTGTGCTCTTCGCGCGAACCTCGATTGGAAAGTTAGCTACCGCATTGTTTGAGAAGACAAAGACTCTCGCATCCTGCGTGTGAATGATCGCAAAGTTATTCGTCTGCGATGTAACGATCTCGCGGACATCCAACTCCCCATACTCCCCGGCGTGCAGGATAAAAGAATACGCTTTTACGTCGGGTGTTCGACGCATGGTCATGAGCAACATCTCTTGCAACGGAGTCATCGGCCATCCTCCTTTGTGCAAGAAATCATAGCCCACACCGCTCGACCTGGGACACCTGCAACTGCCAGACGCGTATTCTATGCGCGTGGCCGTCTTTCGCATCATCACGTACTTGATTCACGCCGTAGCGGCTGCCATTGCGTCGCTGGCCACCATCGTCCTGTCGCATCTGCTGCCATTCATACTGCTGGCAGCGGCAACCGCAATCGGGGTTGTGGCGCTCTGTACCTCTTTCGGTAGCGCACTGCTGCTGCGACGACGTAAAACGCCCGGCTCCCGCTAAGGTATATCGCCAATAGCTTTGACAGATTTGCCTTTTCAGTTTTGAAGGGGCCCGGCTTAAGCCGGGCCGTAAAACGGAATTGGCGGCTTCAGCCACTGAGGGGAATATTACTCAAACTTCCGAGGACCTCAGCCCTGCCCTTTTTCAGAACTGAGGTCGATACGCCGCCAGCTATCGTGTGGGGAAAGCACCGGCACCGATGCGGTACACCACACCCACACCCAGTTGCTTGCTCCAGACGCTGCCGCCTGTCACCACCGGCGTGCTCCAGTGCGTTGCCTGCGCATCCACCTTCAGTGAAAAGTGGTCGGTCATGCCAACATTCACACCGCCGCCACCGCCATACAGGTTGCTCGCCGTACGCTGGTACAACAGATTTCCGGAGATATAGCCGCCCTTCTGGTAATCCATCTGTCCCCGGCCAAAGAGCGCATCCACATAGGGCGTGACCTGGCCATGCGCGCCGAAATCCCGCGACAACCGCGCACCGCCAGCCACAGACCTCTCGCCCACAATCGTACCGTTCGTTATCGGGAAGCTGCCTCGGAACTCAGCACCCAGCAGATAGCTTCCAAAGGAATAAAAGCCCACATCCAGTCCCGCAGCAACAGCTGTATTCTTTCCGCCGGAAAACTCCGCGTGCGCCCCGCCTCCAACCCCGGTGGCGTTCGCCTGGAACAGGACAAATGCTTCAGGAACAAGCTTGCGCAATGCGGTGGGCTGGCTGGACTGCGCCACGGCGCAGCCACTGGTAACGCTCATCAGAAAAAGTGCTGAGAGAAATCGGTTCACGTTCACCATTATTTCCTTTTCGACAGAGGTTTGACCATTCAGAGCCCGTTCTGGTCAACCGGCCATCTGCTGCCGTTGCCGCACCGAACTGCTTATCCTGTCCGAAACAGGTCCTTCTATGTTTTTCGCCCAAAATGCATACAACTTTAAAGCCAATGAAACTCGTCCAACTGCATAAGTACGGATAGGAACGTTGCGTCATCAGGAGAGTTGCCTATGAAGAAACTGCCTCATAGCTCCTATGTAGCCGACACAGATCTATCTCCGGCTACAGAAAACCCAGGCTCCGCGGCTCGGCTTGCCTCACTCTGGGCTTGCCAGCGTCGCTCGCTCGAAACCATGGAACCCGAAGATGCCTCGCTTACCGGCATGACTCGTTCCCTGAATCGCCGGGTTTTAGCCCTCAATCTCGCCCCCATGCCTCCTATATCGGCCACAGCACGGAACCAGGCGCTCCGAGTCGCCTGATCCAGCCGAATCTCTTCCCAGCCAACTTAAGCCCCGCTCAACAGCGGGGCTTTCCAGTTCTCACAGCAACCAAAACCTGAAACTAGAAACCTGGTTTAATGCTCTACCCGCTCATGCAACGGAATCCCACGATACATTCCGAGGCTGTCCAGATGTTCACCCGAAACGCTCGTGGCCTCTATGCTCATCACCCGCCACTCGCCGTTCGGATCGCGCCCATAGACCTTCGTATAGCGAAACACGCCATTTACAGGGCGATTGTCAATCCGGCCGGTCGCATGCACCTGCGACACCACGACCGCCGCCGCAGGCCGCATACGCACCTTGATTTCCATCACATGGATCTGGTCGAACTGATTATCGCCAACCTTGATATGCTGTAAATACTGCGGCTTATCCGACAACGTACCACCAGCGGAGACTGCGACGAAGTCCTCGGACATCATCTTTTCCAGCGTGGTTGTATCCGCAGTGGTCAAAGCATGGAGCCAGGTTCGCTCCATGAATTCAATCTGCCGGGCGTCCTCGCGCCGATTTTCTTTCCGGGATTGATTTTCGGCCCGGAGCTGCATCGCGGCTCCAAGCAAACAGACGCAGGCAGCCATCGCTGCAAAACGAGCAAACCGACGCGGAATCATCACACAGAGCCCCATGGCGAGCAAATCCTACTCGTAGGATTCAAAGTTCGTCAAAAACGTGCGCCGCACAACAAATAAAAGCTGCTATGCGTGAATGCATCATAGCGGCTTTATCCGAAACTCTGGAATATTTTTAAATAATCTCCTGTAACGTCTCCAGCGACCGCTCACGCACCTTGCGATACAGCCCGTTGGTAGCGTACTGATCGAAGTGGCCGGAGCTGCGATGCACCTCCAGCGCCTCCGCATCGCGGTACTGCTCGTAGATCACAATCGTGTCGGGATCGTTCTCTACCGAATGCGTTACGTAATTCACGCAACCCGGTTCCTGGCGCGAAGCCGCTCCCAGGTTCTGCAAAATGGATCGAATCTCGGCGCGGTCTTCCGGCGCAAAACGCATACGAACCGTAAATGAAATCACTTGCCACCTTCCAGGTTCGTAGCTTCATCGAACTCCTTCACCGCGAAGGTCTGGTTGCGGTCCGGACCGGTACTGATCATGCCGATGCGCGCTCCACCGCTGTTCTCCTCGAGGAAGCGCAGGTACTTCTGCGCATTCGCCGGCAGCGCATTAAAGCTGGTAATACCTTCCGTAGAGGTCTGCCAACCGGCAAACTTGCGGTAGACCGGCTCAATCCGCTCGAACGAACGAATGTCCGCCGGGATCGTGTCCGTCTCCTTGCCGTCGATGTTGTAGTGTGTGCAGACCGGAATCTCGTCCAGCGTGTCCAGCACATCCAGCTTCGTCACCACCAGCCATTCGGTTCCGTTCACCATGTTGCTGTAGCGCAGCAGCGGCAGGTCCATCCAGCCACAACGGCGAGGACGTCCGGTTACAGCACCAAACTCCTTGCCGCGTACGCCCAGGGTTTCACCGGCAGGGCCGAAGTCTTCGGTGGGGAACGGGCCTTCGCCCACACGCGTCACGTACGCCTTGGTCACGGCAACCACCGTACCGATCGCCGTCGGCCCAACACCCGTGCCGATCACCGCGCCACCCGCCGTAGCGCTGGACGAAGTAACAAACGGATACGTTCCGTGGTCAATATCCAGCAGCGCACCCTGCGCACCCTCGAACATCACCGCTTCGCCTGCGCGAATCGCCTCGTTCAGCAGCACAGCCGTATCGGTCACATACGGCGCAATCTGCTCGGCATAGCGCGCATATTCTTCGTAAATCTTCAGCGGGTTCAGCGGCTCCGTACCGAACAGCGCATGTGCAATCTGGTTCTTCTCGTTGCATGCGTTAGTAATGTGCGTGCGCAGAAGCTGTGTGTTCAGCAGGTCCACAATACGCAGACCATTGCGGTGCATCTTGTCTTCGTAGGCCGGGCCAATGCCGCGCGACGTGGTGCCGATCTTCGTGCGTCCCGGTGCATTCTCCGCAGCCAGCTCGATCATGCGGTGATACGGCAGAATCACCTGTGCGCGGTTGGAGATGAACAAACGTCCATCCACCGGAATACCTTCGCTCCGAAGCTGCGCAATCTCCTGCAACAGGGCGCCCGGATCAACCACAACGCCGTTGCCGATCACACCACGGCAGCCCTGGCGAAGAACACCACTGGGCAGCAGACGCAGTACAAACTTCTTGCCGTCCACAATGACCGTGTGGCCGGCGTTGTGTCCGCCTGCGTAACGAGCCACCACCTTGTAGCGTTCGCTCAGAACGTCGACGATCTTGCCCTTGCCCTCATCTCCCCACTGCGCACCCAACACTACCGCTGTCTTCTTCAAAGCCATCTAAAAACCTCCTCAAAGCCACACACGCATGCCTGCCTTTTAGAGCAGTCTCACTGATACTGTGGCTTCCAGAGCTTCTTTCGAATGCCGCTTTCTTCGAAGGAAAACGGCGCAAACCCTGTCAGCCCTGGCGCATATCTTCAGTGATACTGCTTTAACGAACGAAAAGTCGCAGTGTGTGAGCAATGTCAGTTGAGTGCGTTCGACCGGCGAACGGTGGACAAACTTGCCGCCTGCCTCATTTTATACTGGCAGCCGCAGAGAAAGATTGGAGAAAGGAGTTCTCGCTATGGATACACCCGAAGCAAGCTTTCAGGCATGGGTCATGGTAGGCAATGCATTGAACCTGTTGCTGAACGGCGTGCCCGCCGACGCATTCGCGGACCCCGCCGCGCGCGAAAATCTTGAACGTCTGGACGAAGAGCTGAAAAGCATCCCGCCCGACGAGATGCTCGCACGCCTCCACGCCCTCTCCGCCGACGACAAACACCTGCTAACCCTTGCCTGCCGCCGCGCCATGCACCTCGCAGGCAGCCAGCAGGAGACGCTCCTCGGCGTCACCACCGAAGAAGCGCACAGCATCCTGCACCTGCTCAGTCGCGAATCCCGCAGCCACTAAACGCGGCCCGCGAACTCCTTCGATTCGGTGGCAACCTTGATCTTGTCGCCTTCCTTTACAAACGCCGGGACCTGCACCACCACACCGGTTTCCAGCTTTGCCGGCTTGTAGGTAACGCCTGTGGCTGTATCGCCCTTGAAGCCCGGTTCCGTCTCCTGCACCACCAGTTCCACGTGAATCGGCAACTGCAAACCAATCGGGTTGCCTTCGAACTTCTCAATCTGCACTGCGAAGCCTTCCAGCAGAAAGTCCAGAGCATCGCCCAGCATCTCGTTGTTCAATTGCAGCGTCTCAAAGGTGGTCTGGTCGAGAAAGTAGGCGCCATCCGCATCGTTGTACAAGTAAGTGGCTTCGACATCTTCCAGGTCGGGTTCCTTGAACTTCTCATCGGCCTTGAAGGTCTTGTCGAAGACAGCGCGCGTCAGCAGGTTGCGCATCTTCAGCCGAACCAGCGTCTGTCCGCCACGCGCTGTCGGTGTGGAAATCTCCTTGTCCAGGCAGTGATACGGCACGCCCTCGAGTTCGAAATACATCTTGCGCTTCACGTCGATGGCGTCAATCAGTCCTGCCATATTGCTGCTCCTGAAAAGAAATTCAAACTCACTCAGAATAGCGGAAGCCCTCGTGCTGATGCTCACATCACCACAAACACGAGAACACTTCTCGACCCGCCGACAAAAACGGGTGCCCCACATCTCGGCTCCATCGAGATGTGGGTTTGCAGAACGTTCACCTCGAAGAAAATGCTCTAATGTTCTGGTTATGCCCGAATTGCCTGAAGTTGAAACCGTTGCCAACGGAGTCCATGAACGTGTCCACGGAGCGCGCATCCGCGCTGTCAGCCTGGGGCCGCACAAGGAGCCGCTGAAATCCGCTCCCGCACACATTGAAGCCACACTCACCGGGGCACGCATCGAAGGCGTTCGCCGCGTGGGCAAAACCATTGTGATGGACGTGAAGCAGCGCAACGGCAAACCGGCGCAGGCCACCATTCACCTCGGCATGACCGGCCGCCTGCTCGTCTCCGACCGCAACGTTCCCTTGCCGCCGCACACCCACGTCACGCTGCATCTGGACGACAAGCGCGACGTGCGTTTCGTCGATCCGCGACGCTTTGGCCGCATGGGCATCGTCGATGAAGGCACAACTTACGAAGGCCCCGGCAAGGAACCGCTCACCATCACCGCCGACGAATTCGCCGCGCTCTTTAAAGGCCGCAAGACCTCTATCAAAGCTGCGCTGCTGAATCAGTCGCTGCTCCACGGCGTGGGCAACATCTACGCCGACGAAAGCCTCTTCCACGCCAGCATCCGCCCGGCACGCCTCGCCGGAACACTGAAACGCAGCGAACTCAACGCACTGCACACGGCCCTGCAAAAGGTCTTGCGTCACGCCATCCAGCTCGGCGGATCATCCGTCAGCGACTATGTGGATGCCGACGGCGTGCGCGGCTTCTTCCAGCTCGAACACCGCGTCTACAGCCGCACCGGCGAGCCCTGCAAGACCTGCGGCAAACCCATCGAAAAAATCACCCTCGGCGGCCGCTCCACCCATTTCTGCAAACACTGCCAGAAATAATCAACCTGCCACCAATCGGGTGCCCCACATCTCGACTGTATCGAGATGTGGGTTTGCAGAATATTGGCTTCGCCACAACAAGCGATCCGCCGAGCAATCGTTACATTCACTCTTGCTTTTAACAATCCCCTAAGCGAACAGCCGAATCCCGGCCACACCCGCTGCGCCAGCATCCAGGCACTGCTGTGTGTTCTCTGCGGTAACGCCGCCCAACGCCAGCACCGACACCTCGCCTGCGATCTGGCATGCCTGCCGCAACGCGTCCAGACCAACACCCTCTACTACAACCTCGCCGTCCACACGCTTTTCAAAAACCGGCGCAAACAGGATCAGGTCGGCAAACTCCGCGGCCCGGCGCACATCGGCCAGGGTGTGGCACGACACGCTCACGATCAGCCCATGGTGCGACTGCAAATTCTGCGCAAACGTAGTCGATGAAAGATGCACGCCATCCGCACCCGCCCACTGCGCCAGCGCCGCCGTTCCGTTCAGAAGCAGACGCGTTGGCCCGCCGGTTTCGCGGATAGCTACCAGCATGGCGCGCGCCAACTGCATCTGTTCGGCCTCGGAAAGGTCTTTCTCCCGCAGTTGCAGATAATCCACACCTGCCCGGGCCAGCCGTTCCGCCTGACGCACAAGTGCTTCTTTCTGCTCGGTTTCATCGCCCGCAACGGCGTTCCGATCTGTAATCGCATAACGCAACATCGTTTTCACCACTGTTTCCACATCAGCCACGCAACCTTGCGTGCCACTAAAAACTCATGCTAACCACATCCGATATCCATATAAAGTAAAGCAATACCTAGGGAGACACCACTTCACCGATGCCAATGCAGGAACAGGAAATCCGTCAACTGGGGCACGACCCCAACCAGCAGGCGCAGTCCACGCAACCCAACGAAAACCGTGCCGGCATCTCTGTCAAAGACCTGGAAGTTTCCTTCGAAAACCACATGACCCATACTGTGGGACGTCCTCTGGAAAACAGCAGTGTTCTCGATCAATACCATGCGCTCTCCAACGTGGTGCGCGACCGCATGATGGACGACTGGCTTGAAACCATAGAATCCTACAAGCAACACGACGTGCGCGTGCTGTCCTATCTCAGCGCGGAATACCTGCTTGGCCCGCACCTCGAAAACGGCCTGATGAATCTGGATCTCGCCGCGCCCATGAACACGGCGCTGCAAAATCTCGGCTTCGACCAGAAGACCATCGCCGAACAGGAACCCGAACCCGGTCTGGGCAACGGCGGTCTCGGACGCCTGGCCGCATGCTTTCTCGATTCTCTCTCCACGCTCGACGTTCCCGTCATCGGCTATGGCCTGCGCTACGAGTTCGGCATCTTCAACCAGGAGATCGTCGACGGCTGGCAGATTGAAAAATCCGACAAATGGCTGCAATACGGCAACCCATGGGAGATCGGCGCGTCCACCGGCTACGACGTCGGCTTCTTCGGGCACACCGAAATCTATACCGACGAAAAAGGCAACAAGCGCTCCCGGTGGGTACCCGGCCAGATCGTTCGCGGCGTCCCCTACGACACCCCGATCCCCGGCTTCCGCACCAGCACCGTCAACCGCCTGCGTCTGTGGAAGGCCGAAGCCGTCGACAGCTTCGATCTTGAAACCTTCATCAAGGGCGACTACATCGGCGCCGTCCGCCAGAAGATGGAATCCGAAACCATCAGCAAGGTGCTCTATCCGCCCGACGAAACCGACGAAGGCAAGCGCCTGCGCCTGCGCCAGCAGTTCTTCTTCACATCGTGTTCTCTACAGGACATGATCCGTCTGCATCGTGATGTGCTGAAGAAACCGCTCACCAGCTTCCATGAAAAATGGACCGTCCAGTTAAACGATACGCATCCCTCCATCGGCATCGCCGAACTGATGCGCCTGCTCATGGACGAAGAAGACCTGAACTGGGACGAAGCCTGGAACACCACCCAGAAGACCTTCAACTACACCAACCACACGCTGCTGCCCGAAGCCCTGGAGCGCTGGCCGCTGGAGCTATTCGGCAACCTGCTGCCACGCCACCTCGAAATCATCTACGAGATCAACAAGCGCTTCCTCGACGCCATGCGTCTGAAATTCCCCAACGATGACGCGCGTCTTCGCCGCATGAGCATCATCGGCGAAGACGGTGGACGCACCGTGCAGATGGCCAAACTCGCCGTCGTCGGCAGCAGCCACATTAATGGCGTGGCACAACTGCACAGCGACCTGCTGGTCCACGACACGCTGCGCGACTTCTACGAAGCCTTCCCCGCCCGCTTCAGCAACAAGACGAACGGCGTAACTCCGCGCCGCTGGCTCATGCTCTCCAACCCGGAGCTGACCTCGCTGATCAATGAAACTATCGGCACCGAGTGGCACACCGATCTGTACGCTCTGCGCGGTCTGGAAAAATACGCCACCAACCACGTCTTCCTCACCCGCTGGCGCCACACCCAGGAAAGCTCCAAGCTGCGCTTAGCGAACTTCATCCAGGGCCACATGAACATCAAGCTCGATCCCGCTTCGATGTTCGATGTCCATGTAAAACGCATCCACGAATACAAACGCCAGCACCTGAAGGCGCTCCACATTCTTTCGCTCTACTGCCAGATCAAGGCAGGCACGCTGAAGAACCCGACGCCCAGCACCTTCATCTTCGGCGGCAAGGCCGCGCCCAGCTATACCATGGCCAAGCTGATGATCAAGCTGGTCTGCACCGTGGGCGACATCGTGAATAACGATCCGGCAACGCGCGACATCCTGAAAGTTATCTACGTGGAGAACTATTCGGTATCGCTCGGCCAGCGCATCTATCCCGCAGCCGATCTCTCCGAACAGATCTCCACCGCGGGCAAGGAAGCCAGCGGCACCGGCTGCATGAAGTTCATGATGAACGGCGCTGTCGGCATCGGCACGCTCGACGGCGCCAACATCGAAATCCGCAACGAAGCCGGCGAAGACAACTACTTCCTCTTCGGACTCACCGCACCGGAAATTGCCGAGGCCATTCATTCAGGCTATCGACCGCGTACACACTATGAGAACAGCCCACTGCTGAAAGAAGTCATCGATGGATTAAGCGACGGCCGCTTCAGCAACGGCGACCGCAACCTCTTCGCGCCGCTGGTAAATGACCTGCTCAACAGCGACCGCTACTTCGTACTGGCCGACTTCGACAGCTACAGCCAGGCACACGCAGACGCCAGCACCACCTACCGCGATATCGATCGCTGGGGCAGCATGTCGCTGCTGAACACCGCACGCTCCGGGAAGTTCTCCTCCGACCGCACCATCCGCGAATACTGCCGTGACATCTGGAAGATCCCCGTCCAGTAAACCGCAATGCACCTTTCACAGCCGTAGCAGAAAAGGGCCAGCCCAAAGCTATCCCTTTTCTATTGCGCATCCAACTCTAAGCATCCAGCTCTAAGAAGAGTGCCATACATCTCGACTTTATCGAGATGTATGTTTGCAGGAACATACACGGCAGGGGCTGGAAGCCCTGCCCTTACGAAAGCCTGGTGCTACACAAGGACGAAAACTCCCAGCTGCAAAACTTCGATTACCGCGATTCCGCATCCACCGCGCCCTGTACACGCCTCCAGAAGTCGGCACGAGCCTGCGAATGTGCGGCTCCGGTAGCGCTCTCCCAATCGCCCAGAGTCACCACCACCAGCTTCCTCTGAGGATCGATGAAAATCGATTGCCCGAAGATACCCCTCGCGGCAAACGCTCCGTCCTGCTGCGGCCACCAGCCGTAACCATACGACGCATCGCTCGCGCGCACCTGCGCCGAGGTGGCCTGCTGAAACCAGTTCTGCGGCACCGCACCGTCGCCGCCGCGCAACACCCACAGGCCCAATCGTCCAAAGTCACGCAGGCTGGCCGACAGTCCCGACCCGCCAAACTCCTCGCCGTCCTTCCCCAAAGCAGTGGCAATCCACATTGCATCCTGTTGCATTCCGGCACGCTTCCAGACAGCCTCTGATAACTGCTCCGCCAGCGACCTGCCCGTCACGCGACGCAGCACCACGCCCAGCAGGTCGGTCTCGCCCGTGTTGTACTGCCAGCGTGTTCCCGCAGCCACCTCTCGCGGTAACGCGCGCATATACGCTACAGTCGAGTTCATTCCCACCGGCGCGGGCGTACTGTAGAGCCGCACATTATCCGCATCCAGCGAGGTGTAATTCTCACGCCAGCGTACACCGCTGGTCATCGTCATCAACTGCCGTACCGTGACGCTGTCGTAAGCGCTGCCACTCATCTCCGGCAACGCCGAAGCTATATTTTCCTCAAGCGAAGACAGCTGGCCATTCCTCAGCGCAACACCCGCCAGCGTATCGGTAACCGCTTTTGTAACCGAAAAAGACGTCCACTGTCCCGCACGCGTCAACCCCAGCCCATACCGCTCCTCGCGGATCGCGCCATCCACCAGCACCAGCACCCCCGCCAAGTGTTCCGCATGCATGTACCCGGTAATCTCGTTGGCTGGAAGCAGGTTCCTTCCCCTGGGAAGCCCAAGAACCGACGCACCACGATGGACCCAATGCACCGGAAAGACCCGATCCATGTGCGCAAAACGAGCATCCCGCTGCACTTGCGTCCACGTCAGATCGGCCGCCAGACGCTCGCCCACGGTTTTTTGCGCCACGGCTCCCGCCGCAACCACGAAAATTAACCCAGTTGCAATATATCGCGCAAGCGAAAATAAAGAGAAAGTAGCTGAGGAAGAAAGTAGACGACCTGTGGAAAGCGCCTGCTCCGTGGAAAACGCGGAACGAGTTGGCTGTTTCTGAAAGAAAATCAAGCGCATATCCGTTAAACCACTGTGTATCAGTGTCTTATAACGACACACGACCCGCATTCGGGCTCAGAAGAGAGATCGCCGGAAAATGGTGCAAACTATGTGCACTTTCACATTCCACAATTTTTCCACAGAACAGACCGAGGCTCAATGCTTCCAGACCAGCGATCTTTTAGGGGGAAAGTAACATGGGACAGAACCCCAAGGTTCTGCCCCACGTTATCTTCGTACTATTGTTTTTTACTTGCGTGTTGCGGGTGCTGCGCTATGCGGAGCGGCACCCGCCGGCCTTGGGGCCGAGGGTGGAGCCGCAGGAGGAGCAGCAACGCCCGACTGCGTGTTATATGCCTCAATTACGGCGCGCGTCACATCGGTCTTCTCCGATGCCCAAAGAACGCTGCTCTGCTGTCCACTCACGTCCAACAGAATGGTGAAGCCATTGTCCGACGCATACTTTTGCATCACGCCATTTACCTTCGCAGCCACGCGGCCGTAGGCTTCCTGCACATCGTTCTGGTAGGCGGCCTGCGCATCTTCGCTATCGCGCTGCAATTGCTTCTGCTTGCTGTCGATGGTGCGAACACGGCTGTTGCGGTCGTCATCCGTGATGTTGGCAGCGCCCTGCAACTGCTTTTGCAGGCTATCCAGCTCAGTCTGCTGCGCCTGGATCTTCGTGCGCTGCGGCTCAAACTTCTTCTGTACATCCTGAAGAGCCTTCTGGCCTTCGTTAGTGGCAAATACAGCCTGCTCAAAGGCAATCAGGCCAATCTTGGCCGGAATGGCCTCAGGCTTTACGGGAGCCTGTGCCTGCTGGGCCGGTGCTGGAGCTGCCTGAGCGAAAAGGGAGGGGCTGGACGCGAGGGTGACGAGGCCGACGGCCAGCGTCGCAAACTTCGAGACACGATTCATGAGATCTGGTAAAGCTCCTTGGGACCCGCGGGTCCTTCGCGGCCCGGCGACGCGACATACGCCAACCGTTAGCCCTTGCTGCGATGCAAATTGCATTCCCGGAAACACACATACGAGCGGCCCGGGAGGTCGCGCGCAATGTCCCGATTATATAAGACCCGATTCAAAGATCGTCAAACACCAGCCGCAGGACCTGTCATACCGATGGTGCAACCGCGCCAGTCCGCGCCACCACCGCCGCGCCAATCAGCATGGTCTCGGTATTCTGCGGCAGAATCTCCACCGAATAGGCCTGCAACGGACTCATGCGCACCATCTGTTGAAGGTAATGGTTCAACAACGGCAGATCCACAAAACGCACGTTATAGCCGGTAAGGTAAAACTTGCCCGGCCCACCAACGTGGATCGAACTGGCCGTTCCTGCTGCCAGCGCCTTGTGCCACAGCTTTTTAAATTCAATGCAGCGATGGTCGCCGTTGTCGGCGGCTTCAAAGACATCTTCCGGTTCCATATCCAGGAAGCGCAGACGCATGGCCCGGTGGCCCATAATGCCTTCCATGTGACCACGCCCGCCGCAGCCGCAGTAGGTTTCGCGCTCGTCCAGCGTCACCACCACATGGCCGCCCTCGCCTATGCCGTCCACCAGCGGATAACGTCCAAAACCGATGCCGGTGCCGATGGTCCACACGCGAATCAGGGAACCCAGCTTGCCCTGCTGTTGTGCCAGACCGGCGGCTACAGCGTCGGCGTCGTTCACTGCTGAAACCGGGATGGAAACACCGTGCTCTTTCAGCGTGGCTTCCACCACCGCCACAATGCGAGCGCCCTTGATCTGCGGCAGATTGGGCGAATCCTCCACCACACCGTGGCGAAGGATGCCCGGCAGCGCCACACACACTCCTGCAATTTCAATCCCGGGATTGGCCTTGTGCACGGCCAGAATCTGATCGCAGATGGCGGCCAGCAGGTGCTCGCTTGGCATTTCAACCAGCGCATCCTGATAGAACTCGTCCTCCGGATACGATTGAATGCCGCTCAGCGTTCCATCCACTGCCACAAGCCCCGCGCTGATGCGTTTCGATAAAACCACTCCGATGGTATGTGTCTTTGTACTCATATGTTGCCTGTCTTTCCTGCGTTCTCGAACAAAGCGGTCGCAACCGCGAAATAGCCGGTTCGCTCATAAGAAGTACATTTCGATAACCGACCCATACAAACAGGTCACCCGTGGGGCGGATTATCTACTCTGAGATGCGCAGCATGCAACCCACCATTCCACCAAAAACGAATTTAACGATGACTTCACATCGAAAATCGCACAGCCAACCATGAGAGATCCTTTCGGAAGCCGAAGGAGCTCACCAAGAGAGCTTTCGGAAGGGCATACTATTTCGACTGCGCGTTCTGCTGCTTCAACCACTCATACAACGGCGCGAAGTATTCCATCATCGGGCCCGCGTCCAGATGACTTGTACCCGTCATCTGCTGCAGCGTCTGCTGCCATGGCTGCGATTGCCCGGCCATCAGCATCGCATTCAACTTATCGCCCGCAGCCTTCGATCCATAGAACGAGCAGCGATTGAAAGGCCCCTTGTATCCGCTGGCGTCGCACATGGCCTTGTAGAACTGGAACTGGTAAATACGCGCCAGAAAGTAGCGTATGTAAGGCACATTCGACGGAACGTGCATCTTCGCGCCCGGATCGAAGTCAGCCTCGCTGCGTTCAACCGGCGGTGCCACACCCTGATACTTCTCGCGCAACTGCCACCACGCCTTGTTGTAATCGGCCGGTTTGATTTCGCCACTGAACACCTGCCACCGCCATGTATCCAGCGCCAGTGCAAACGGCAGAAACGCAACCTTATCCAGCGCCGTGCGCAGTTGCAGAGGAATGTCCGCATCAGCAGGAGGCTCGCTCTCCGTCAATCCAATCTGTTTCAGATACGACGGTGTAATGCTCAAGGCAATAGCATCGCCAATGGCTTCATGAAAGCCGTCATTCGCGCCATTGCGAAAGATCATCGGCTGCTGGTTGTAAGCACGCTGATAGAAGTTGTGTCCCAGTTCGTGATGCACAGTGGTGAAGTAATCGTCATTTACCTCGATGCACATCTTCACGCGCAGATCGTCCACCTGGTCGATATCCCACGCGCTGGCATGGCACACCACTTCGCGATCCCGCGGATGCACAAACTGCGACCGCTCCCAGAACGTCTTCGGCAGCGGGGCAAAGCCAAGCGAAGTAAAGAAGCTCTCACCATACTTCACCATATCCTTCGCCGCCAGCAAGTGAGCGTTATATTGCGCGTCTGAATTTGTAGTAGCAGCGCTACTCTCACTCGCCTTCAACTCCGACTGAAAGTATGGCTGTGTCGCACTGCCTTCACGATTGCCGATCTGCCGAATAAGCGCAGCTTCCAGATCAACCGGTTTGTACTGCGCCAGCTTCGCATCCTTCGGCGCAACAACGTCATAGATATTGCCCCACTCCTGCGCCCACGTATTGCCCAGCAACTGCGCGGGAATCATGCCGTCTTTACGATCCGCCGCAGCACCATACCTCTCAATCAGCCTGTTGCGCACATACGTATGCAATTCGTGATACAGCGGCTCAAGCTGCGCCCACGCATGGTTTACCTCCGTGGTGAACTCTGCCGGAGTCATGTCATACCCTGCACGCCACAACTCGCCCGTATCCTTGTACCCCTGTTCGCGCGCGCCGATGTTCTGCAATGCCACAAAGCGCTCGTAGTCCTTGCGCATGGGCACACCGACGCTGTGCCAGCCCACCCACACACGCGTCAGCTCCTTCGCATCGCGCGTCTTCGCCATGAACGTGTCCACATCGTCCACGCTCATACACTTTCCCGGCGTTGCAGGCGGACAATACTTGCCCTTGCCGTACTCGCCCGTCAGCGACGCAGCCAGCCGCGCACTCTCAGCCAGGAGCTTTGGATCGTGCGGCGCAGCCGGTGCATTCACCTGCAACAGCATCATCTGCCGACGCATGGGCGCAGGCAGGGCAAGCTTGTCAAAGCGGTGACTCTCCGTAATCAAATCCAGCGCCAACTGCGACGATTGCTCATTCAACAACGCCGTCGTCGCCTCCGTGTCTTCGTTGATGTAGGTCTCCGCAGCCCATTCCGCGTGGCTTCCGTCCGTAGCCGACTTCAATAAAGCCGCATTCGCACGATCAAGAAACGCCTGCGCATCTGCAACGGTAGGAGCGGCAGAGGTAGAAGAAGCAGTGGAAGGCTTCTGGGCAACAGCGGAAACAACAAGCGAGCAAGCTAACAGAACGGCGGAAATACGCATGCCCGGAGTCTACACAGAATGTTCTCCTCCGCGAAACGCGGCAAGCCCGGCAAACTGCATAACGGTTTCCAGGGTGTATCGACAGGATGGGAAAATGCCCAACAGACATCGCTGCCATTCACCCAAAGCGGCCCGCAAGAATCCTCTGTGTCATACGTCGTACCCCATTACGGCGTATACCACCTATGGGTAAGGACTATGATGAGGCCAGTTCATTCGCACCACGCTGCGCGCCACGATTCCCTCGAACGAGGCCCAATTTGCGATTCCTTCTTCTGGCCTGTGTTTTGTTGCCAACCTCCCTGCCCTTGTACGCGCAAACCATCGACAGCGACCACGACGGTCTTCCGGATGCATTGGAAACAGCACTGCTTCAACAATTCACACCTACATTGATGATCAGCACCAACGATTGCTCCGCGCTTCCCGCCCGATTTACACCTGGCATCAAGGTTCCGACTGCGGAGATCGACAACGGCACGCTGTACGGACAAGCCACTCCACGACGTGTGCGTGGCCAGAACGCCATTGAACTGCACTTCTATCACCTGTGGCGCAGGGATTGTGGTCGACTTGGACATGCACTGGATACAGAATATGTAGCAGCTCTATTGCTACCCGAAAGCAAACAGCATGACGATCCGAAAACATGGAAGGCGAAGTTCTGGTACGCAGCAGCGCACGAAGACACAGTCTGCGACGCCAGCCAGGTGACCCGCGCCTCCACGCTACACGCGGAACACGATGGCGCTATGATCTGGGTTTCAGACGGAAAACACGCCTCTTTCCTGAATGCCAGGCTTTGCAATTACGGCTGCGGTGGCGATGCATGCCGCAACAGTTCTGCTGCGCCTCGCCTGCCTGTGGTGAATCTTGGAGAGCCGGGTGCGGTGATGAATGGAGCCGTCTGGATGGCTTCTGCACAATGGCCGCTCATGGATAAGTTAAGCCGAAGCGACTTCACTGACGCAAGACTGCAACGCCTTCAACGATTACCCGCAACCGATATTGCGTGGGCAAATCCAGAAAAACGGCCTGCGCAGGGAGCAATTCTGGGTGGCAACGCCGCCATCGATGGCGTGCTCACAGGCGCGCGCTCCACAGACACAGCCAGCACCATTGCGGGAAGCCACACCGGCAACGCGCTCGACACTGCCACACAGGCAACGGGCCATGCTCTGTCGCGTTCGTGGCGTGCAGTCGGCAAAGCACTCAACGCAGCCTCAACAGCCCCAACGGCAGCAAACACTGCGAACGATCCAGCAAAGAAACAATAGACTGCGCGGGCACGATATTCTTACCAGATGAGCGACACTCCATTCACCCTGCGCCAGTGCAGTTCCGGCGACGCACAGCGCCTCTCGCTCGTAGGCGGTGCCAGCTTTCTGGAAGCCTTTGCCGATGTGCTCGACGGCAACGACATACTCGCCCACTACACCAAAAATCATTCGCCCGAAATGTACGCCAAATATCTGGCGATGCCCACAGGCCGCGTAGCCATCGCCGAAGTCCCTCCCGGAGCAGGCCCCGTCGGTTACATCATCTGCTGCGAACCCGACCTTCCCATTGAACTCTCACCGCAGGACTACGAACTGCGCCGCATCTACCTACTACACCGCTTTCAGTGTTTGGGCATCGGCAAGGCATTAATGGACCAGGCCATCCAGTACGCCCGCGAACTAGGACGCACCCGGCTACTACTAGGCGTCTACGGCAAAAACCACGCCGCCATCCGCTTCTACGAGAAGGCAGGCTTCAACCAAATCGGCGAACGCAACTTCACCGTAGGCAGCACCACCCACCACGACGCAGTAATGGCCCGCCAAATCTGAAGCAATAACATTCATACTGTACTTCACAAAAACTTCCCCACCAAACCACAAAAATGGGTGTCCCACATCTCGTCTTTTGACGATGTGGGTTCGCGGATGCTGGTCAGGTATCAGAACCTCGCCTTTGCAAAATCAAAGTGTGACCTTCCTGTAAAGCACGAACCGCCTTCCTCTCCCATCCTTAGTGTGGAATCCTTTCGAAGGGAGAAGGGCCTCCTTTGAACACAAAACCCACGAGGTCTGGCACAGCATGCACAGAGGTTTCGATACACTTCATGAACAACTTTGCCTACTCTACGTCCATTCCCGTTTCAGCCATCTTAAGCAAAAAGAGGCACCCCAAAGGGTGCCTCTTTGACTTATGCACTTACGAAAAGGACTACCACTGTCCCCATGCGCGCGAGACGTAATCCAGCAGGGTCATGAAAACCAGGATCAGGAAGGTGAAGAATCCAGCACCAACCGTGAGCTTCACCAGGCGCGAACTGTACTTAATGTGCATAAAGAAAAGCACCACAAAGACAGCCTTTGTGCAGGCAATAGCCAGAGCCACCGGGGCATTCAGCGGGCCAAGTGGAACATACGCCATGCCTGCGGTAAGAGCCGTACCCACCATAAGGATAAGGAAGATCGAAAGATAGATCTTCGGGCCAACAACATGGTGTGCTACATGCTCAGGGTTGGTTACGTTTGCCGGATCGTGTGATTCCAGGTTATGGTCGTGCGCGTCCACCGGCTTCAGATTGTGTGATACTTGCTCACTCATGGCGATTCTCGAAGTCCTCAGTGTCGGTTAATCAGGTACAGAAGCGGAAACAGGAAGATCCACACAATATCGACGAAGTGCCAGTACAAACCGAAGTTCTCAATCGGTTGCACATACCCCGTTGTATATAGCCCCGTGCGCGACTTCCATAGCAGCACAAACAGAATGGCGATACCGATAATCATGTGCAGTGCGTGCACACCGGTCATCGCGAAGTAAAGCGAGAAGAAGATCTGGGTCTTCTGCGCGAGATCAGGCGATAGCGCCTTCTCGTCGGTTCCCGGCTTCGGGTGTATGAAGTCGTGGATATCGAACGAAGCTCCTGGCACATGGTGCTCGACAAACTTCTCGTGATATTCCACGGACTTAATGCCAAGAAAGATCGTTCCCAGAACAATCGTCAGCGTAAGGAAAAGCTGCAACAACTTCTTGTTGCGAGTTTCCGAGGCCCACACGCCCATCGCCATGGTGAACGACGA